>Ga0126339_10004071_pt1 | contig 10733 bp, 7 predicted proteins | sample OrbTmetagenome_2_FD_92532 | JGI IMG/M metagenome (GOLD analysis project Ga0126339, IMG submission 92532) | Coral microbial communities from Petempiche,Puerto Morelos, Mexico - Orbicella T R C metagenome | ecosystem: Host-associated > Invertebrates > Cnidaria > Coral | place: Petempiche,Puerto...
CAAAAATACGTAAAAATTCTGGGTGGGGGGGGGGTTAAAAAAATTTACAAGGCAAGGGTGTGCGCTAAGGGGGCCAAAGGGGCCCCTGGCCCCCCCCCCCCCTCCCTTTTTTTTAAGCAAGCATGGCAAAAATGTCATGACAATCTGGTGAGTATACTCACTTTGACACAGTGTGACCCCCATTTGAAAAATCCTGGCTATGCCCCTGCTAGTTGACTACACATTTATGGGTAAAAAAGAAGACTTTCAGTTTGCCAGTGGCTGTCATAAAACATGCTTGGGATTGAAAGTTTCTTCCTGGATACAAATGCGAGCAAAATCTAACTTTTTGTTATCTAAATGAGAAAATATTCTTAGAGGCGCGTGTACATAAGCTTACATAAATGTACAAATGTATGCAAATGCACCACCCGCACTTTTTAATTAATATTTTTTGGAAGGTTATTTGTCCAGATCAACCTAATGCAATAACACTGTAACAAAATCTGATTTGTTTGGGCATTAATACTCTTTGTAAGACTTATTGTAAGCTAGCTTAGATCTAAGCACTAGTTGACAATTTCAGCGCTAGCGGGTTGACTTATGAGATTTGCAGTTCAGAATAAGTTCAGTGCCCGATAAGGTACATTTAATACCAAGGTAAAGAACTAAAGGTTTTCCCTAACCTACTGACTTAATACACAAAAGATTCCGACAGATTATCAAGTTTCCTTCGTTAAACGACGTAAAAATCTTAAATGGACAGGGCTCATTGCACAACTTTTGCGCTGTACGTGCAGTCGTGCGTTGAATCATGGTCGTGGGATTACAGTAATCAGAAAACAGGACTCTATATATTTCAGTAGGCCTGCATATTTACATTACCTTGTTTAGCCTTGGATCTCTCATGATATCCGTTCCTCTGATTGTAGGAATCTTGTTAACATGCCTCACACCCGACATGGCTATTCCAGAAGTTTGGATCACCGAAAAACCGTCCTTCTTTTGTCCAACTCCGTCCAACGAAAAGACCGTCTCTTGTACTTGTCTGGTCACACGACAGTCACGCAGAAAATGAGGATTGCATTACAAAATAGACAATGGTAAAAAAGTTAATATAAACAGACTAGGTAAAGGTAAAAGGAAGACACAAGTTTTCAAAGTCAAAGAACTGTAGAAAAAGTTGTGTATCAAAGCAAAGAGTCCCTAACTTTTTGACAGCCATCCGAAAAAGTTTTCGTCGAGTAAGGCTGATAAAACAAGCGGAACTTTGCATATCCGAAAACAGACGGTAAGCAGTTCCTCTAAATTAACGGATTTTCGAGCTGACATCATCTAAGCAGAAGGAATCATATCGCGCGCTCTAAAAAATTAGAAAGAACAGTGCAAAACCTCTGGACTGAAGATTCCGAAGAGCCTGATCTCATAGGGGAGGGGGTGGGGGCGTGTCCTCATGTAGACCATGTGTAGACAAAATATTGCAACCCCGTTCTTTATATGGCCTTTTCATGAAAACTTTTTGTCTCAGCTTTAGGTTGTGCAAGATTTGTTTTGGTGGGCAATAGCATGTTCAAGAATTTTTATATCAAAATATCAAAATAATGACATTATAAAGCACTCGCTCGATTTGTTTTCCCATGGCTTTGCTGTGCAGGATTTTTTGGGAAGAGATTGTCTACCCCTCCCCCCTTCCCTCGTCAAAAATAATATTGGTCCGTCCTTTAGGCAGAGAGTTTGATTCGACTATAATCGCTGAGTCTCTCTTCCAAGGACTTTCAAACTTCTAAAATACACTTATGAGCCCTTTATTGTCCTTTATATTGTTGGCTGGGTCAACATTCTCTCTCCGTATTTATACACTCCCCGGGATACACTCTCATTAATTTTGGGTCAGTTCTGAGAAATTTGAGTTTCATCAGCTAGCCTTTCCGATTCATTGATAAAAGTTTACAGGGAGAAATATTATAAATCAAATTGATATATTAAAGAAAAGAACGCTCCCAAAATCCAAATTCACTGTCCGAATGGTTGGCATTATCTAAAAAAAAACCGCGCCTACTTATTTAATACACAGAACAAGACGCCGGGCGAATTATTTTCAGTCGTGCAACGAAGTGCAAGTAATCGATTGCTTTTCCCTGCAAATTTATTCCACCAGGATGTCTTATCATACCTTATTTTTTCCTGTTCTTGACTTTTACCCATTATGATCTTATTCAGAAATAACAAACGATGCTGCACAGCCCGGCGGTTTCGTTTCTGGAGATGTTTCGTTGTTGCAGTTGTTTCTCTTATGCTAGACTAGCTACCCGTCGTGTTTACAAAACTGGTTTACTAGGGCCGACGCCTTGTCAGCGTTTGTCAACAAATTTTCAGCCAACCAGTAACAATTCAAGCTTTATTGTTTCGTTCTCGATGTGTTTCCTAATATCTAAACCAGCGTCTATTGCTAATCTCATTTCGCACTGGGACGGGCACATTGGTAAATCAGATCGTGATTTGCTCTTGGATAATTCTACATTTAGACTTCAGGCCTTAGTTGAATACATGTACCCTGAAAGCCGAGTCTCCTTCAATCTGGGCTGTTCAAAGTAGCGATTACGCTGTCAACTCGATAAGTAAATACAAAGCTAGTTCGTTTTTCAATTCCACAGAACAGTGATTTAACGGGACAACATTTATATCCGCGTACTTCGAACAACTGGGGTCAGACGTGAACTGAAAATTCAATAATAAATAGACACTGTGAAATGTGCTCACTTCTATAAGATTTCGTCTACGCCATTGCTAAATATCTGGGGACAAACATTATTATAAGATTTATGAGCTGAGTGCGTGTAGAAAGTATCTCAAAGTCCAGTTTGATGTAGTGTGTGATGCACATGTGAGTAACCTTGGCACGTGCAAAATTTCAGTCCTCTAGATGGAATGTTCACCTTACATAGAGCCTTGACCAAACTCCCGCGAGTCGAAGAACGGGGTACTTGGTTGCCATGATAGGGGAAGGGTGGATGCTCTGTTCCTGTCGGGGTGTAGGAGATAGTCTCTTTTGCAAACTCAAACACCTTAAAAATATTGGATCTTTTCCGCACGACACGAATTTTCACGTTCGGTTGGGTTCCCCCGCAAACATCCTTGAGGGTTTTCTTGTTATGTTATAGTTAACTTCTCTAAGAGCCCAAAAGAGTAAACTCACACGTAAATGATCGTTTCTTCATTTTCTTCCAACCTTCTACTCCATCTCAGTGGCGGATATAGGATTTTTCAATGGGGGTGAGGGAGGCTTGTGTCTTGGGGTGGCAGAATCAATGGGGCATACCCCCAAAGTGTGGCAATTTGAAAACTGGGATCTAATTGAAAACTGTTACACCAGAAATAATACCAGTGCCACAAAGTAGAAATTACGATGAGGTACATGTATCTTTCCTCACTGTTTGCCTTTATTTCTTTCATAATATTTACAATTGTGTTCATTTTGTTTAAAAGTTTTGCTCCATTCCACCCCCTCCCCCCTAAATTAGCCCCTGCTTCTGTTGTTAAAAACATTTGCCGTGATTAACGCTAACTTGTCTCTCTCAGAATTGCGCACTTAACGTTTATGGTGTTTATCCAGTCTGTGATCGTTTCTGAAATTTCACTCGTGTAACAAAAGTTGTTCGAGACTACACTGGTAGAATATCAGCTCCAAAGGAATTCAGAATCTACTCTTGAATGCTTTGATACTTCATAACGTAGACTTCTGCGTTTAGGCGATTTTAAAAAAAATTGTAGTGGTTTGGCATATTACAAGAATTCAAGTTCAAGGTACACAGACTAGTCTGTCCCGAACACTCCGTTCTCTCCAGTCAAAAAATTTAATTATGGGCGACAAATGAACGTGTAAGTGTCAGTGAAACGCGAATTTTGAAACTGGGAGATGCCGAGTGCATCACGTGATTGGTTTAGACCAATGACACGCGAGAAACACGTATATGTGCCGTGTTTCAATCGACGTTTCAATCGAATTATAGAAACACGAGTGAAAGTTTGGGAGAACGAGCTTTTTCGAGTTCTCCCAAACTTCCACACGTGTTTCTATTTAACAATTAGATTATTCGCTCTCCATTTCCTATGCGCGATAGTGGGCAGCTCTCGTCAACTATCACGCGGTATAAATTTACTAGTCGTTCAGAACTTTATCTAAATCCTCTTCTTCATAGACACTTCAAAAACCAAAGAAGTGGCCGTCATTTCGTTAACAAGCTACTCACTCTCTATGACAGAATAGATAGTGAGTAGCGTAGCCAATCCAAGAACGGCATTCGTGATAGAACGCTAGTAGATTTACACTAAAACTTGATAGAAACACGGAGAACATGTTTTCTATTTCTTTTAAACAATTCCGTAACGAAAAAAACAACTTGTTTACTGTAATCATCAAAATGTAAATTCTCTTTGCTCTCGCCATCATTACGAAAACAACTCGTCCTAGTTCTGTGTTTCTGGCGAGTATAAAAACACGGTTTTAAACCAATCAGTGCGCGTATTTTCTTTGGGCTGTTTTCTAGCGCATTATAAACAGAAGCATGCAATGAGAAATTGTCTCTTGGCAGTTAATTATGAATAGCTTTGCATGGTATCATGGTGAGTCCAGACAACGCTCAGATGCGATGGATTTGCCAGTGAACTCTGCCTTCCCAGGGCACAAATTTCAAAGGCTTGTCGCATTTGGAAGGCACATCTCTTGGGAGGCATCTCACCAACTGCTGTTCCAAGACCCGGGCATAGCACACTGGTAATTTGATCTTCAGGGTTTTCCACTGCTTTATTGTGTTCTTTCACTGTAGGTTTAAAAAACGTAGAGAGCAGTTAAGTACTTGTGTAGTAAAATTAATCTGAAATTTGATGTTAATGAAGGAGGTGTGGTGGGTTAATGCTTAACACCTACACTCCAAGGCAGCATTCGCACTACGCCGGAGAAATTTAAAAACGCAGCTTTATAAACTTTATTTCTACGGTTAGGCTTATCGTCCACACTAATTCGAAAACGCTCTTCAAACCGGAGGAATTTGGAAATGCCGGGTTTTCGTTTTCGTGTGGACGGAAAATATTTTGAAAACGGAACTTTTCAAAAACGATGGCGTCACGATGATCATGTGATTTCCCTGCCGAGTTTTCCTCAAACACAAAATCCTCCGGCGTAGTGTGGACGGAAAACATTTGATGCGTTTTCAAAGTGAAACCTGCGTTTTCAAATTTCTCCGGCGTAGTGTGGATGGGGTGTAACTACAGATCTAGCGGCCAGATCCAAGCCATCAATGGCCTCAAAGCACTTAAAATTACCGATGTGATGTAACCTGTGATGGACTTGCATTCACTCTGGGGCACAGGCATCCCAAAGTCCTGATAGGACAAATCGAGTAAATTGAGCACTTGTGAAAAGAAAATGTACCATCCTTGTCTGTTTTCACTGAAGGCCACAGCAGCAATGGCTAAAAACCCCAAATCATTGAAATAGCTCAAATCGAAACCAGAAAACAGACGAGACATTGAGTATCTGAATTCTACATTAATTTAGAACTCCTTAAAGAATCTTATAGAAAACCTAGATCTTCAGCAACTGACAGCCTAAGGTATAAACACAGCTTACTTCAGTGAGTTATCTTCCACTCCTAACATTCACAATTATTACCGAAATCATTCAAAGTACCTCAGTTTTGCACATCGCAATTTTGGGATGCCTGTGCTAGGACAACAGACTTCATGCATCTTTGCAGTTGCCTTTTCCATTCAAAAGGGTACACAGATTCACCAAATGCACAGAGAGTAGAAAACACATGGTCAAAAAATGGCCACCCAGGGTTAAAATGTTTACCCTGTGTCTCAAGTGTCTAAAGTATTATTTCTAAGGCATATGGCTACCCTTCAATCACACTAACAGCAGGGCAGTAGCCAGAAAAAATTATGACTGAGGCAAAGTCCATATTTAAATTCTCTTCCTAGGTATTTGAGGTGTTTATGATGACTATAAACAACAACAACAAATGAGGCAAGTGCCTGGTTTGCATGTTACTAGTTATGGCCCTGCTAACAGAGACTATAATACTTACCAGCTATTATTACTGCCCTGAATGCCAAATAAGCATTGACAGTATCAGTAACATTCAGTGGTACCCTCATGGTTGGTGCACTAATAAGATACTTTATCAGTTTCCCTTCATTAAATTTCGGATCCTCAAACTTTTTGTTACTGTCATTAGCAGAGAGTGTTTTGATGATTGCAGCTTGACCCACAGGCAGTTCACCGTTGTAATCTTCTTTTAACACAGCTTGAAGTCTGTGTTGCATTTGCCAACCAAAGTGCCTAATATAAACCTGTAGTTTCAGGGACAGCAGAAAACTATGAGAATGGTTCAAGATTCTTATTTATTCATAGTACTAAGTTTTGTCTCTTCACTGCTGCATGCTATGCCATGCTGATGAGTCAACACAAAGAGCTACAGTTACATTTACATAGCCCTCTACACACACTGCATGCCTACACTCCTAATCCAGTACTATAGGCCTGTATTGTGTGCAAAGGGCTACAACTACATAGCCTTCTGTACACACTGCATGCCTACAATGCTAATCCAGTAAGATAGGTCTGCAATGTGTGCTAAGAGCCACAACTACATAACCCTCTGTACACACTGCATGCCTACAATGCTAATCTAGTACCATAGGCCTGCAATGTGTGCAAAGAGCTACAACTACATAGCCCTCTGAACACATGGCAAACCTACAATGCTAATCCAGTAAGATAGGCCTGCAATTTATTTATTTATTTATTTAACTTTATTTATACACGGGTAAACATCAGGACTTAAAGTAAATACTAAAATTGCATTAATTACATTGTTCAGATACTAATCTACTACTAATTAAATCTAATAACAACAAAAATAAAAACAATAAAGTGCCTGCTTTCCATGAATGCTGTGTGATTAATTAACTTATTTATTATGAAAAAGGAAACCCTTGCAGCCGGATTTAAAACTAGCAAGAGTTTGTGCTTGCCGCAGATTGGTAGGTAAGCTGTTCCACAGCACCGCACCACTATAGCTGAAACTGTTTTTTTTAGAAAATTGGTGCGGGGGAGTGGAACAGCTAGTTTGCTCTCACAATTCCTAAGAGAATAGGTAGATATTGCACTCCAATCAGGAAACATTGATTTCAGATAATCAGGGGCGAGACCATTAAGAGATTTATAGACGATAGTCACTGTTTTTAATTCTCGTTGAAGATTAAGTTTTTGCCAGCCAAGTCTAACAAAGAGATCATCTGCATTGGCATCATATGAAGAAGAGGTCATAATATGCGAAGCGTGATTCTGTAGTTTTTGTAGTTTAATGGAAAGAGATTTATTGCAATTCCCCCATACGACGCTACAGTAATCGAAATGAGGTTGAACTAAAGCATTATAGAAGCATAGGAGCGTTTCAAAAGGAACAAAAGACCTGCTTCTCTTCAAGATGCCAATGCAGGAGGCAATTTTTTGGAAATATGTTCGACATGTACGTTCCAAGTTAAGTTTTCATCTATATATACTCCAAGAGATTTTGTAAATTCTAGTTGTTTAATAGAATTACTGTTGATAGTAATTGATAGTATTTAACCTCTGCCTTAATCCAATCAACATAAACTCAGTCTTTTACTTATTAAGAGTGAGTTTATTTGCCGTTAACCATTCAGTAATTTTAGTTAGATCATCGTTCATATTTTCCACATTTTTCGATGTGTGCAAAGTGCTACAACTCCATAGCCTTCTGTACACACTGCATGCCTACAATGCTAATCCAGTAAGTTAGGCCTGCAATGTGTGCAAAGAGCTACAACTACATAGCCCTCTGTACACACTGCATGCCTACATTGCTAATCTAGTACCATAGGCCTGCAATGTGTGCAAAGAGCTATAGCTACAATGCTCTCTGTATATATTGCATGCCCATGATGCCCATCTGGGGGATTGAAATACATGTACAGACCAATGTGAATATTGAACTTTGCACTCACTGCAGGCCTACGATACAAAGCCACATATCCAGGTCTCTGTTGGATAATTATTTCACAATCTGCGAGTATAAAAAGGACAAGCTCTCTTACCATATCAATACCTCCATCCATGAAACCAAAACTGTTTGCTGGTGACACAATTGCATCCACTGAAGGAGCTCCTTCAAAGATGTCACCGCATGATATCTGCAAACAACAAATTCAACAATAGAAATGAATAAAGTGACATAATGACAGTAAAAACCAATGATAAAAAAATATCTCTAGATGTGGTCTCTAGGCCAACCAAAAGGATTGTACAGTAACTGAGAAGTAAAGAATGTAATTTTGTGTCATGGGGCTTTCCTCTCCAGAGACCCACCTGACCCACACGATGGCTACCCGCAAAATCACGGCCACAACACAATTACCTCAGGTCATCTGATTTTATCTCTGAGCCGCAAATGTCATATCCCTATAATAAACATTCACAATACACTCACTTTTGGGGCCAAGACATTGGTAATTTAGATCACGTGTACTGAGGGCATCTATGGTTGAGTGTCGACCGATACCCTCGAATTGACCACCAATCAACACTCCATTAATATCTTGATTGACATCTCGATTGATACTCAATCGACATCTTGATCAACACTCAATCAACAGTTGGTCGATTGTTGGCAGGGTGTTGGCCAACTAGTCATATGTATTGATCAACACTCGATGGCGTGTCTGTTAAAATTAGTTCACCCTGAACTGACTGTCAACTGAGATGTTCATCAAGTGTTGACTGAATATCGATAGAGATGTCAAATGAAGGTTGATCAAGATGTTGATCGATTGCCGATTGAGGGTTGATCAAAGGTATCGCTCGACACTTGACCACTGATGCCTTGAGTACACATGGTCCAATAACTTGACTGATCGTGCTGAAAATGTGCAAATTTTGCTTCTTGAGACTCTTAAAAATTATGTTAAGTACACATTAATTATGTTAACTTCCATAATATTGCATGGCACTTTGAGAAAATGAAACTCACTGGCTTAACAGTCATCGACTGAAAATGCTAGCAGAACAGAAAACCTCTGCAAATTATGTTTTGGGATTTATCTTTCTGTCCTCAGGGCATGCTTTGCTACAGTTTTCAAGGATCATCCTTATGTTTTGCAATCATATTCAATCAATATATCTAGCCTTCCCCTCTAGCCTTGTTGATGTGTGGAACCTGGAGACAAATTTGATCATGAAATATGAAATATATAATATTATTTTCCCTGTCTGTGAACTTTGTATAATTATTTAAGTTTTCCATCGTCTAGTGCGCACCTTGACAGTGGTACTGTAAGGAGCAAATTCTTCATTCCAAGCTTTTACCATTGCTGGGTTTATGTCTCTGAGATGAAAAATTATTTGAGAACTGTCCATGTTTAATTTCCCAAAATTACCACTGTTCTTGCAGATGAGCCTGCGATCTAATGGTCCTCACTTCTGGTTGTGGATTACATGAAGTACCAAGTGCGTTACCCCTACTCCGCACAAAATGGCCAGCTTTCTTGTCGCAATGAGGTTTTCGAGTCTAAATATCTCAAGATATTTGGTATTATTTTTCATTAATTTCCATATATTACTATTTATCTAGGTAATAACATGTCCGTTTTCTGATTTATGGTTCGTACCTTTATTTCCTAGGGTTGGAATGCATCTAGAAAGTGTCTCTCTACCGCCTCAGGTTTACACGTGGGTGCATTTGAATTGCTTGTGTTAAAAAATTTATATTTTACGACTTAAGCTTAATTTAACATATAAATATTTTAGATTAAGAAAATTGTTTTCTACGACCCTCCTACTGAAAAAGGTCTGGTTTATTTTCTAGTGTTCAAACCTTTAATCAACTTTATTGCAGGCAACGTTTAGTTAAAACGGCAAGCTCATTCGGTATTTCATGATGTCGTAATATTTTGCATCGTCATTCAGGGGGGCTAGCACGCTTTTTGGATCTATAGTTATTTGTTAAGATTGGTTTTAACTGTACCTACATCTGAACTAGGTTTTAGATGTAAAATAAGCGGTTTTTTTCTTGTGATGAAAAAACTGGAGGTGTGAGAGAGGTGTGTCATCATCACACTGGAATGTTTGGAGAGCGAGAGTTGAATAATGAATCAAACAATCAAAATTAGAATATTCGTTTTACAAAAGTTATAGTTATAGTTATATACATGCAGGCATATAATAGATAGCAAAAAAAATTAAAATAAATTTGATGTTCAAATCCTAGATGTTTCGAGTTTAGTCTTGAGCATGGAAATATAATTTGTTTCATTGAGGTTAAAAGGTTTGCTTGTTGTGTTTTTCTCAGGAAGTGGTGATTGCCAGTGCAGTGAGAACACCAATAGGGTCTTTTAGAAGTTCCCTGTGCAGTGTGCCAGCCCCCCGGCTAGGAGCTATTGTTGTCAAGGCTGCAGTAGAAAAAGCAGGTACATTTAGTGTACTGCTCATTTGACTGTCTGTTTATCTCCAGGGGTTTCATTAAGGGCCTGTGCAAACAATCGCCTTCCTGCTGAGAATGTCAATGAAACCCCTGTACTTCTCTTGAAGGATTAAGGAGTCTGAAGTCATGCTAGAAAACATCTTGGACCTACAATCATGGACAAAAGCCTTGGGACAAACTTGCACTTGTGGCACTTTTTCACACGCACCAAACAAACAGTCGTGCGTGAATTCAACTACACTTGCTCAG
>Ga0126339_10004072_pt1 | contig 10732 bp, 7 predicted proteins | sample OrbTmetagenome_2_FD_92532 | JGI IMG/M metagenome (GOLD analysis project Ga0126339, IMG submission 92532) | Coral microbial communities from Petempiche,Puerto Morelos, Mexico - Orbicella T R C metagenome | ecosystem: Host-associated > Invertebrates > Cnidaria > Coral | place: Petempiche,Puerto...
GAAACAGCCTTAAGAGGACCCTAAAAAAAACTGAAAATTTAAAGGCCTGTTCGTGGGGGTTTGCCCCAGGGCCCCCCCCCCCCCCCGCCCCCGCCCCCTCCCTGCTGTCAGTAAACTACCAATTCCAACAATAGAAGATATAACATTTTCAGAAGAGTTTCTCCAAACCAGAGGGCTTCAACGACAACTGAACTGTTTAGTTCGCCGATCCATAATACTTGAGAAGACATCTTGAAAATCAGTAGGATCACTCTTGGCCAGCGTGGCAGCCCTACCTGGCATTTGGCAAGGAGGGGCCATATTACTGCCAGCAACTTTGGTAGTGTTCTGAAAGCCAACGAGTTGCTCTCTCACTTCTGAAACGCCTTCTTGTAGAATATGACCTCTTAAGAGTGAAAGCAGTACAATGGGAGGTTCACAATGAACAAGAAGCTATTAAGGCCTTCACCTTGAAGACAGGGAAAACGGTTGAGGGAACTGGAATCTGGTTTCATTCCTCTGGTATTCTTGGTGCTTCCCCTGATAGGATCGTTGACCATGAAACTGTTCTTGAGGCCAAGTGCCCATACATTGAAAAAGACCTAACCATAGAAGAGGCCGCACAATCTTCAGCAACATTTTGCCTTGATAAATCTGACAGTGGAGAGTATGTATTGAAGAAGGAGCATGTTTACTGGCACCAGGTCCAAGGAGAAATGTATTTTTATCGACAAAAATTCTGTTATTTTGTTGTGTGGACCACAGAGCATGTAGCTGTTTTAAAAATAGAAAGGGATGAAACTTGGGCAGCTAACTTCTCACTTTTAACACAATTTTATTTTAATAATGTCTCCCCAAGTAGTTGCCACTGGGGGTTTTATTAACATTTCCAGTAGAAAGGCAACTGGTTTTCACAGGCAGGAAAAACTTTTTGAATTGAACTTCTAAATTCTAAGATTACCTTTCCTCTAGATTGTCAAACCAGGAGGTCAAAATCGTCCTCGCAGCCCAGTACCCAGTCCTTTAATGAAACCTCTGCCTAGCCCTCTGCTACCATCAGTTTTTCCTCAAAAACATTCTTTGGGCAAGGCTGTGATTCCAATAATAGTAGACAGACTACCGTAAAACAATTGAGGCAGGTGAAGAATTGTATAGTTCTGTCTAATTTTCATTAAAGTGGTAAAAATCTGAACTTCAAAATAAATTGACTCCACTTTCCAGCCAGAAAAATAATTTATGTCATCTTTGAACCTAAGTGGATGTTTTACAACAATATTAAATACCTCTTTTGTTGCAAGGCCTGTCTCCATTCTAACACCATGCACATCATCACTAAGTTTTGTAGCATTTTGTTTTGTACGTACTTTGCTTTGGCTTCGAGTTCCTTGAGCTCCCTCTTAGCTAGCTCCAGTTCGGCTTCCTGGAAAATCTCATGTGTTGTTCCCGGATTTATTTCATGACCTTCCACTTGGGATGGCTGCTCTTTCCTTCTTGCATTTTCTATAACTTCCTGCAATGACTGCTTCCCTGGTTTACTGTTTTTCCTTTTTATCCTTTCTGGCGCATCTCCTAGTTGCGGGAACAATCTATCCTGATTTCTAGCATAGATCTCCGGCCATTGATTTTCTTGCCATCTCGGAAATGACAACTGCAAGCCCTTGAATGCTCACTGGGCTCCCTATCTTGCCTTCTGTCGGACAAAAAATATATATATTAGGAAAACACGATAAAGTACATTGTATAAGAATTCACAGACATATAAGCTTAAGTACAAAGTCGTAGCAGTCATAGAAAACTGAGAAATAAGAAGCGGTTAAACACGATCGGCGTACGTTCATCTGCCAATTGCAGGAATCGAGTCGTAGACAAGCGCGGTCAACAAACCGTCACATTTTACATCTGATTCGTATGGAGAAGGCAATTGCAAAGATGATTTCTAATCTTAGTAGCCGGTTCCATCGCCTGTACTCGTCTTTCTGTTTTTCTGCGCTTGGAAATGCGAAAAACTTGCATGTTTGGCCCTCCGACGGGTGGCTGCAGGTTGGAGCAAAGCAATAGACCATTTTGGTCGTTTGAAACCCTTTTTTATGGATGCAAACGTATTTTCAAACACGGCGTGATTCTTTGTGTGTTGTTAGTGAGAAATACGCCTTTTGTGAGATAATTACAGGGTCGTGACCTTTCGGAAGAAGATGTTCGAAGCGAGGCGCTTTGTTATTCTGAGGTTTGTTTAGAACTGAGAATTTCGGTGTCATGGTAACGTGACGTCACACTACTATATAGCCCCTTTAATTATTTATGTAAATTGAAATATTGTATAGCCATGAGCAAAGGTCCATAACCACCTCATTAGAAAATTTTATTAAAGAACTTATATTGTCTTACTTTACAAATAAAGATTTTGCCCAGCAACGGTGAAGACAACCAAAACGAAGGCAAAGGCTACTAAAGGCTAAAGGAGAAGATGGGAGAAAGCAATTGTAGAGCTCCGTAATTCAGTCAGACCAAATTTTTGAAAAACACATGTGTGCGCTAGAGGATGATACATACTATGTACTTATTGACTGAGTGGGAGGACCGGACGGGAAAGTATTTGGCTCGAAGTCAGGACGTGCGTCCTGACCGAGAGACAAATAGTTTCCGGTCCGGCCCGACCTTACTCAGTCAATAAGCATTTTATCATATGACCACTTAACGGTTGAACCTAAATAGGACGCGAGTACATAACATCAGAAGGCCGTGCGCGGAAAAACTACAGAAATGATTCCATTATAAAATCTCAGTGTCATTTATTTCTTCGCGTCGAACAAGAAACTCACAATTCATCGAAAAACACGACACATTTTCTAATATTTTTTTTTCAATGTAAGTCTAATATTACAATTCATGCTAAAAAGCCGACAGAAAGTTGACATAAAGCTGTCAAAAATATGTCAAAACCATTAAAAACTTAGCGAGTGACAAAAGTTTGCTTCATGTTTCAATGAAATTGTTCACAAATCTTCTTCATCTGAAGATTCAAGAAAATGTTGGCGTCGTTTGAAGCTATTATTTGTCGACCTCTTGGATTCTCTTGAACAAGGGAGAACCACCAACTGAACATTAATGACACCGATGTTGGCTCCTGCAAACAGTACCTGGGTTTGCTGACTTTGCTGGCTTTGCTGTGTAGTGGAAATGCAAGCGAGTTTTATTTTCTGGATGAACTGTGCGGTAATGAACTTGTGTTCGTCCTCAGTTTTTTTCTCTTCAAACAACACTGATGTAGAAACTGCAGAGCAATTTATCCTACTGTACACAAGGTATGTTTGTGATTTCTCTTCTCCCAACTCTGGAAACTCGAAGAAAAAAATTATATCGTACTTTGTTTTCCTCGCGACTTGCCGGTTTTCTTGCTTTTGACTGCACGGTGAATTCTTTGATGCTTTCCACTGAAAGAAGTTTCGCCTCAAGACTGTTTGCTTATTCCGAAGGTTAATTATAGGACAATTCATCCGTAAAAGTTGTTTCTTGACCGCCTGTTTGCATGTTGTTGGCTTCTGGGAAAGTTGTGAACTTCTTCAGTTGTGAGGACTGTTGACTTTCTTTCTGTGCTTTCGGAGTGAGTTGGAGACTGAAGCAGTTCTACATCGGACAGTTCGCCTGGAGAATAAACTTCGCTCTCAGAATGTTCACTTTCATCACTCATTTTGAAGAGAACAAAATTTTGCAGCGACAAAATTGTCTTGTCATTAACTCGCATCGAGTTTCTAGTAGGGCCGTACGCATTTCTAGTAGGGCCGTACGTGTTTTTCCGGCCCTATCACTTCGACGCGTACGGCCCTCATACGGAACCTTTTTTCTTATGGTTTTCCAAGGAAATTGCGCGCGGGGCCGTACGGGTCATACGATAAAATATTACATTGCTTGAGCCCTGCCCCGTGACCACAGCATCGTGACATTATGTCACATAATACACGTCAACGCTGGATCTCTCTCTACTTACTTTAATCATTTAAAATAGAATCGGATTTAAGCCATAAAACTCCTATTTGAGTACAAATGTTCTTTTTGTCTTCAAACCTTCTGAAACAAGTGATAATTCTGAGTGTTGCGTTTCCCGCCCTCTGTTTGATGGGCGAGGAATGGGCAATAAATAAACAAGCAACGTGTTGGTGAAAAATGGCTATGAGCCATTTGCTCATAACCACTTTAATTATTTATGTCAATTAAAATGATGTATAGCTGTGAGCAAAGGCCTATAGCCACCTCATTAGAATTTTTTTTTTTTTAAATTTAAAAACGTTTATAGTCTTACTTCACAAATAAATACTTTGCTCAGCAAAGGTGAGGGCAACCAAAACGCCACAAGCATCATGCAATGATGCAGCCCCACCCAAGGGGAACACAATACCCAATGCCCAAGAAAGCCATAAGAATTTGAACAACTAAATAAAGATACATAATGAAATGAGTCAGGCTGTGGCCCTTACTAGAGAGACTGAATATATAATGAAAATAGCAAACACTTGCAGCTGTAGTGAAAGGAAGTGAGAGAGACTGTTGCCTTTGTAAGACAGCCGTAAGTATAAACTCGTGGAGCTAAGAACGACATTGATAAAATTAATACATGAAATAGAGTGCTACCATTTGGAGACAGCCATATTTATCTCAGTACAATTCATGACACAAAATTCACGTGGTCCATGAGTCGGACTGTTACTCGATGTCAAGCGGCCTTCACACGGCAAACTAAAGTTGGCAAACTCGTGCTGGCAAACTTCAAAAAGTTGGCAAACTCGTGCCTTCACACGTCAAATCCGCGTCAAATCACAACACGCGCAAAAAATACAACATGGCCGACGTAGTGCAGTGGTACTCACGTAGAGTTGCCGCTTCTGTCTTAGTCCAATTTTATGCTAATCGCCGGAGAGGAAACAGAAAGCGCTGAAAAAATAGAAAGGTTTATTCGTCTTTATTCGCTTATCACACTCACGATGCCTTTGACAGTGCTGATATTAGCAGTATGCAGGACACCTTTCACATGTGAACTCAGTTAAATGACCTTGCTTTCCATGAGTTCTTGCAGCTCAGTAGATAGAGCACCCGCCCGGTGTTCGGGAGTTTATGGGTTCGATTCCTGTCGGGGACTCAGAATTTTTTCTTTGTCCCACGCTCGTGTCATATTAATTTTATGTACTAGTACTGAAAAAAATTGGATCAATCGTGCCAAGTACAGGAATAATTCAGTTAACTTCAAGCGCCTTATCAATACTTATGATTGCAATGTGAGGTTTATTTAACAACATTTCTACCAAAACGTTCAACCATTTTAAAACTGAGTGGTTCATTAAATAAAATATATCTTTCGTGGCTTTCGGCCGTTTTTGTGTATACAAAGGATAATACAACAAAAGCTACCTTACCTCATTTTTCACGTGGCCAAAATTCTTAGCAATTTATTTTGAAAAAAAGAAAAAGGGATATTATTTTGATCAGATTAACAACATTTATCATCACTTAAAGAACAAACGATTTTTGTGCCCCTTCTGCCTTCCATATAACTGGCAGACGATAACCACTACGAACCAACAAGAACCTGCGCCAAATATTTTTTACCTTGAAAATTTTATTGACTTTATCTTTTTTGACTCTCTTGTTGGAAAATTACGATTCTTTAAATTTTCTCAGTTACTTCAGGTAAACCTCAGGTCTATTTTTATGGTGACTATAAATTAATTACATTTAATCCCAAATATACGTTTACTTTTGTTTTGTAAGCTTCAAAGTATTTGCGTTTAAGCGTTTTGTCGGAACAAAAAAAATTCCGAGCGACAACAATCGTGAGAGGATAATATTAAATGATCATTTAGTAGATAACATTGATTGATCATTGTCCAGCCGTCGCATTTTTAAAAATTAAAAACCGAGAAACAAAGTTAACAAAAATACTCAAACGAAATGAGCGTTGGCCAGCTTTTACCCTTGTGTCAGTGTCCACTTTATTTCGACTCCTAGCCATCTAGCCAGGAGTCGAAATAAAGTGGCCACTAAGAGTTGCTAGTTATATTTAATTAACTTGAAGTAAACAAAAGATATTGGAAAATTAAAAAAAAAGAAAAAGAAAAAGAAAAAAAGAAAAATGAATGACGCGAAAAACGATTAATACAAGTACTGAAACTAAATCAAAGTTGCCTATTTACGTTTTTACTCTCCATATATTCCATATATTTCCATATATTTTCCATATATTTTGGACCTAACCAATTTAGCCAAATGAAAAAGACACCGACGTTCCGAGCGTACTGCCAGAAAACCCAATATCAACAATGAACAAAGCTGCAAAAACAGCGAGGAAATTTACACTGATAACAGAATAAACGTAAGAACGCATTGGAACCTGTCTCACAATCACGATCATCCTTCGTTAACGTGCATAAATTAAATCATCATATTGTGGCCGGTTAATATTCCGTTCAGTCTACATTTGAACCTCTTCGGTTTGCGATTATTATTTGCAAAACTGCTTCATGGATAATCGAGCTGGTATCCTACGATACTTCAGTTAAGGAACTTTTCTTCAGTTATCTTATGCATAGAGCTGTAGGTCAAAGAAAGATTAAAACACCAGGAAGGAAAAACATGGGATTATTGTTTTGATCATCTTGTAGCTATATTTAATAGGTGCGGTAGGCAAAAAGGAAACCAAGCAAGATATAATGAACCCCATATGGATGATGCAGCAGTCATACATAATTCGTAAGATCTTTATAATGATGCCATCATCCAAAAATATCCAAACATTCATAGCAGAAAAAAAAAAAAGGTGTAAAAAAATAATCAGAATAAGTAAGGACCTCACAACTTTGAAGGCTTTAAATCTTTTGAACGCATGATAAGATCAAGGACCAGAAATCACAACAAAGAACGCTGTTTCTCTGGGGCAACATCAAAGGATGTGATTGGACTGCGTTTTAGTGGCGCCTATACCGAACACTTTTATTTTCTGAATTAGTAAAATACTGAGATGAAGGATTCCAAATCTACATTAAGGAAAGAGTTTGACAGTTTGTTTGGTCGTCGTAACGGCTACACGCGGTTCTCGGTTTAGTTATAATATTATGACGGGGGAAGGAGAGAGAAAAAATATCACGATCCCTCATTATGCCTTCGTGGAGATAATATCATGTCTTCTTAATTAAAGAATGCAGTTCGATACACAATCTCGCCTCAAAGAAAAAGGAAATGTGAAATATTTAAAATCATTTATTTATCGTAATAACCATCGATCTTGTGAAGTTTTGACATGTTACTGTAAAAAGTCAATTCATCATATCGAAGACATTTTGAGGAATAGCTATAAAGTTTTCTTTTCCGTTGGAGTTGGACACTCACTTGCTGTAATGGCTACACAATTGAGGACTGTTTGCAAAGAAAAGTTAGATTTTATTGTTACTGACGTACACTGACTTAAGGACGGTGCCTAGTAAATACAAAGGTTTTTGCGCCAGGTCAGGACCATGCGGAAAAAGTAGAGATCATTAGCATTGAATCGCAGCAAAATGCTGACATCAGCATTTTTCTAAAAAAAGAAGGAAATGATATTTCTTCACAGGTTTCCTTAGAATTCGCCTTTACACACAGAAAAGAAAACACATTTACAAAGCTCTTAAAACTTCATGGTAAATAGTAACCAAAAAAATTTTTTAGGTATGTTTTTAATAAAAAAAATCATTGCAACAGCGCTTTTAGAGTCTCTGACAGCCTTCCTCTGGTTCAGCTTAAATACAGTCTAAATACCTTTTGCTCACAGCAAGAAACTAATCACGTGCTGAATAGGCTTGCCACTTCCATTTCATAACATAAAATGTAGGGGTAACCACGCGTTTTTTTAAAGTTTTGATCCTTTTTGAAAAGTTTTACGGTGCTCGTTACATTTTTTTCTGTCACCTCCCCAGTGAATAAACCATTGGCATATCTCGCACTTGTTTTGTGCGCGCACTACGCCATCTGCAGGTACATGTTTACAGTTGGATTTCAGTAGAATTTTCGACAGTCAACCGCTAGTTTTTCAGCTGGAAGACGTTAACAGTTAGTGGTTAGCGACATGCTGCTATTCTAGTACCCCTGGTTTAAGTACAAGTTCATTAAATTTGATTTGTTCACAAAAGGAAAATTATGCTTTCATTTTTGCCGTGTGCTTGGTAGCGTAGTTGATTGCGTCAATGTCAATCCAGCGCGCGCGAGGCGCTTAAACCATGCCTTGCGTGATGCGCAGAACGTGTGCGCACTAACAAAAGTAGGCACCATCCTCAACGACTTTTGTTGACAACCATATTTAAGACGCTAAAACTGGTGATACGTACTTAATAATAATAATGATAATGATAATGATAATGATAATGATAATGATAATGATAATGATAATGATAATAATAATAATAATAATAGTTTGTTTAACAATTTAAAAACCCAAAATATTAAATACTAAATCTTATTTAAGTTTTAAAGTTCAGTCTAGATACTAAAAAAAGTGGGCTCTTTAGTTAGTTACACTCAGCCTTGTTTGTTCCTATGGCTACAAATTTGCGCTGTGTATTAAAAATATGGCTTGCGCCGCTTGCATCCGCTTGTGATGTAGCTGATTTGTGTCACTAAACTTTTCATTTCTTGTATGTCACGTATCCCACGGCTTTTGTGATTTTTTTCAATAAAAAACTTTTCAAGAAAGTGCTGAATTTCACTGTGTAGCTCTGGTTTGTTAGCGAAGTGGTTCCTGAGTTGAACATAATAAACAATCCCCAAGTATTTTATCCCAGAAGGTATATCATTTCGCACCGCTTTAAAAGCCGTACTTGAAACACAATCAAGTTGTTTCATTGGAAAAAATTTAGGAAAACAAGCAATGCGAAAATGATATATCATTTAATTTATATTTAAGAGATTCTTCATATAACACGTAAAAGAATTCAAAAAGGTTTGTAAATTTGTGAACATACGAATAAAGTCAATAAAGGCATTGTGATCAAAATGAAACGATCTAAAATTGAATAATTTTCAAGTTCAGGTAGCGTGGCCGAGTGGTCTAAGGCACGGAGTCTCTTCGGAGGCGTGGGTTCGAATTCCACCGCTGCTAAGATTGATTTTTGTAGACATCACAAGTAGTTGGCAACATGAATTTCCGACACTAGGAGGACTCTAATAAGCAAATCAAAAAACAACAAAAAAACGAACGGACATCCGCTTTGGTATTCCAATACCGAGAGCACCTCACCTTGGAATTCCTTTTGTAAATTTGGGATATCAGGAAATTTGTTACTACAAAATTCAGTTGGGAACTGACTGTTAATCGTTGGAGTGCATCAGATGAATGTATGGATTACTAGGTATTCTCAAGGAACTTGTTCGGATAGTTCACGACTAACGGTATTCCGTTTTGACTAACTAAATGACTAACTGTGGCAAACATGTCTGCTTCCCCGAATAAAAACAGGAACCACGTTTTAACGATCGTAAAAAGCTATACTTTCTGTGGAAATGTGGAAATTCAGAATCTTGACAAACATCTGTCATGCCTAAGAATATATAAATACCGGAAATGTATTTTTTTTTTCAAACACGCTACCTTTGGACACTCCATAAGTTCTTAAATGATACATTAAAAACAAAAACTGCTTTGATGAAGTTTCAAACAGAGTAGTAACAAGAACAACGAAAACGCCGACTCAGTTTCAAGAGCCATATCGTTTGCAACGGGTCTAGAAACGTTCCATGTACTCCATATTGACTTACCAGGTGGGAATCAGATGCCTTACAGTTAAAATGTTTTTTTTTTTTTTTTTCTTATTTATTTATTTATTTATTTATTTATTTTTTTGTTATAATAGCTGACCCACAGAAAATCTGTTACGCCATAAACTTCAAAACTACCTTTGACGAAACTTTCCTAAGAAGTCTCTGGTCTTAATTACTCGAGAACAACTTTATCTATCCTGGAAATACTTTAATTCTGATGGCAAAAATTTCAAAATTTTAATTTTTCAAGACACAGTTACAATTTAACAGTTAAAAAGTTACTCCAGTCACAGTCAATTTCGCGCATACATTTCCAGATGGAATAAGGACCTCGACTGTTGTGACTTAGCAGAGATAGAAATAGAAAGCGCGGAACCCATATTGATATCACACATGATCTGCAACGGTATAATACAAACCTCGCAACGCCTTCAGTGTAGTAGTGAAAGAATTAGATAGTGTTTCCGTTATACCTGGATTTCCATATATTCCTATATCCTTTTCACGCTAACTCCTTGTCCTCCTGAATATGCATACAATATCACCGAGATATATTTTCGTCATCACTGAAAGCATCGATCCCGAAAGGGATTCGATTTGCTTATCAAAGCCTGATTCCTCGCTTGCCGGCCCTTATGTGAACTTGTGAACCACCATTTTCGGCCCCGATATTTACAACCAGTAAAATATTTCCTCAATATTTCTAAATATTTATATTTAGAAGGTTTCAGTTTCCCTGAAAACTTTCCAGGCTACTTCGTATTATTATTTTGAGGGTTAGAAAAATACACGTATACATAGATGGCATACATGCGGCAGTTTTTCTAGAACAAGAGAGTCGTTACTGTTGCACTAGACGATCGAAGGCGACAACGACTTACACAACATGGAAACCACAATAATGTTAAATCTGATAAAAAACGAAATTAGTACAGGCTCTAGTTGAGAATGACGCACACACACACACACACACACACAC
>Ga0126339_10004074_pt1 | contig 10732 bp, 6 predicted proteins | sample OrbTmetagenome_2_FD_92532 | JGI IMG/M metagenome (GOLD analysis project Ga0126339, IMG submission 92532) | Coral microbial communities from Petempiche,Puerto Morelos, Mexico - Orbicella T R C metagenome | ecosystem: Host-associated > Invertebrates > Cnidaria > Coral | place: Petempiche,Puerto...
GATTGGTCAATTTAGCGGGTCGTAATCTACTGTACGGCCCGCTAAAATTTAAAGCTGTTTTTGTTACCTAAATGTTTCGCGGTTTATCGACAAGTATTCTTCACTTTTTTAGCAAGTAAGAGAACAAAATTGTGTATTAAAACCTACTAACGATTTCAAACGATCAGTTCAAATTGAGTCGTTTTGCTTTCGAGGTGCGTCAGAAATTTGAAGCCGTTCCTCGTGAATAGAAATCGTTCCCGAGCCGTCAGACACACAGTAGAGATATAATAAATATCTTACTAACCTCGTTTTCTCGGTCCGTACCGTAAGTTACGGATCCTCGTTTTTCCCATTCGATTTATGGCCCGCACGCTTCGCGCTTGGGCCATAAAGCGATGGGGAAAAACTCGGTCCGTAACTTACAGTACGGCCCTCGAACTCGGTTAGTAAGAGGTATGTAATACTGTTTGTTATACTGTACAAAGTGGTTCTAACTTTTAAGACTGTGGATGAAAACCTAGTGTGTGTTTATAATTATGCTGTACAATGTGGTCTGTAAATGAATCCCCTGTGAGTGACCATTCGAATGAAAGCTATTGAGCAGTACTTTCAAGTGGTACTGTTTATTATACTATACTTGGTAGTTCTTACTTTTAAGCCTGTGATTGAAGCCCTAGTGTGAGGTCATTCAAATGAAAGATTTTGAGCAGTACATTCGTGTGATAATGTGCGTTATTAGTTGTTTAAGAATAGAGAATTTAGGTAAAACAGAATAGTATTCTGTGGTTGATGATATTTTTTATTCTTTCCACCTGTCCACTTGATAATGTTTTGACGTTGCGAAGAGAGGTTAGATTTTGATCACTCTTGCATTTTAGCGTTTTACAGCGCATGTTACTCTCGTGCAAAGGTATATTAAAGTGATGGAGAGATTTCTAGTAACATACCCTCTTCGAAAAGTTAGGTCCTTCAGTAGAACGCCTACTATGAACTCTGCATCCTGCCATGGTAACCTCAAGAGGAACAGAAGACACATGTTATAGCTGTTCACGCGTTCAGTCAGTGTTTCAAAGAAAAATAAATTAGTCCAAAATTAAGACAAACTGACTTTGTATGCATTGTTTTGTATGCAGGTTTTGTTGTTGTTGTTGTTGTTTGTTTTGTTTTATTTTCTTTCTGCTTGTTCTTTGTTTTGTCTTCTGAAAAAATAATGTTGTTTGAATTATCGTGTCAACAGAGTGGTTCCAACGGAGTATCGTAAGACCAAAACCAAAGTCATCACTCTGACCAATCACAAAGGACGCAGACACATTCATTGAACCAATCAAAACTCCAAGCAATGGAAGTAGCTGACGCGGAGCGCGGGAAAACGTGTTCAAGCGAGCTACGATTTGTTTTGGTTTTACTTGTGATTGAATGGCAAAGTAGCGCGAGTTTTTCAACCAATCACGTAGCGTAGCAATGCAAAACCAAAGCAAATGCGAATTATTTTCGACGCTCAAGTGAAAACCACTCTATCAAAAAGACTGAATGTACAGGAAGCAATAGGCGTCCTTATGGCTGCTGTAAACCATTTGTCGGTAGCCCTACGCTTAGCGAGGGAAGTTAACCTTAAACTGCTAAGTAGTTTTTTAATATGTAGTTCATCAAACATCTGTGTGAGCGCCAAGATATTATGAGATATAGATGTGCATGGATCTAGACCATTACTCTTTGTTTTATACGTGCTAAGTGTTCCTCTAAGAGCAACTTCGAAACAAGTTGTGTTCCGCTGATGTAAATGAGCAACTTTCCTCAGTTTTGATGCAATAATTATATTTTGCGTTTTGTACCTTGATCAGAGTGCTTTAATGTTAACATCCTTACCTTCATGTCTGTTAGAGAAAATTCTTGTTTTCCAGTTTTCTCAGAATATTTAGTGAACAGTCTGAGTGTGAAATTGAAGCCAACCTCGTCGATTAACACCGGCTACTGAAGTGATCCGGACTGTTCAGAGAAGCGCACTTTAAATAATGATTATTGAAGAGTTGATTGAAGGAAACCTGTCTTTCATAGTCATAATCAGTCACACATGGTTTTTTAATTAAGAGGAAAATGTCATTTAGATGAATGGCGACCTCAAGAGATTCTCCAGTAAAGCGAAAAAGCTTTTTGAAGAAGAGGATGATTTCAAGGGTGTTGGTAAATAAAGATTATATACATGTGTTTTGTAAGAAAAAAGACGCCAAAAATATCAAGTGTAGCAGACGGAACCTAATCTTCTTATATTTTCCACCATAATGGCGACACATGTGGGTGTTTTTTTGTAATGAATCAATAAATTAAATTGTGACAATTTTCTGCTGGCGTGGAAGGGTTCAATTTGTTAAAATACGTTAATTCAATTTGCTGTCACTGTTTCTGTAAATGTTTTCGCTGTTTTTCTCATCCGTTGTTTTTGTCATCAGTGATGAAAGTGCAGAAATAGTAATCGGGCATTACACGGGACCACGGGGCACTTTTTATTTGGAAATAAATTCACACTTGAATTAGGGAATAGAAATACGATTGCGAAACCTTTGTGGGATGAAATGTACTGGGAATGACAAGTAAATGACAAATTAACATGAAATGGTACGCCACGTGATGCCTTACATGACATCTAAAATGTGACAGCTGAACTCGAGTTAATTTAACATTTTACGCTTTCTAGTTCCTTTATTTGACTTTAAACCATATAATGCTAAGCATATGTATTTTTACTTTTAAATGCAAGAGTAAGAAAAATTGGTCCAAGACTCCTGAAGTACTTTAGACTTTTGGGGTTTAAGGGGTTGAAACTTGTTTTAAGAATTCCGGCCCGCATTATTTAGTATGCAGGAAGATATTCGTTTGTTCGTATCAAGAAAACATAATTTTTATTGTTATTATATTTTAACCTCCTTTTCGGTTCAAAACGATCTTCGTTGATGATATTTGTAATCCTTTTATTGAGATTTCAAAGAAATATTTTACTTGTAATAGCTCAAGCAAAATCTTGATATTCCTTTTTGCGGCCTTGTACACGTAATATAACTTCCGCGAAGAGATGTAAAATATTTTATTAGTCTATTTTAGATTCCTTGCATAATTGAGCAATGCTGTATTTGTTACTAACAGCTTTTAATTGAGGACGAACAATAAAGCAATTCCTTTATTTTACCCAGATATTTCCTTGTTCGCTTTTGACGTGCTAAATATCACCTTTTAAGCCAAGAGCATCGAAAAATTCAACTTCAGCATTTCTTTGAGTCGTCGTAGATGTCGTGTTTACCTTTGAGTGTTATTTTTTGTTGTCAAAAACTGCTGAATTTCATAAAATTAAAGTCAAATAAAAAGGTTGTTGGTTAACATCTATTTTTTTTTTTACAATATAAATAAAATACGAAGTAAATACCAGAAAAGAAACTAAGTTATCACTTGTGGGATATTATCTTAATGTACTTTCTACAATTTAAACGATATTAAAAATTAAGAAGTTGACTTAGACTTAAAATATCAACCACTTCCCCTTTTAGACTGCTGTTAAATCACTTTGACCTTCATCTTGTTATTCGAAAGGAAGGGTTTTCAGTAAAACCGGATATTCTGTTGCCCTCGTGATGGAGTTAGCATTGGCAGGTCTGTCAGAGCAACATGCAAATACGAGTTTAAATTTGCTCGAATTTGTTCCAACGGTTGCATTTAGTTCCTGGTTACATCCCGCCAAGTTTCTGTTTTAATAAATTTATGATTGTTTTCGACAGAAGTTGTTTTTTCAGTGTTAAGAAGAAAGAAAATAATTACTCCCTCATTAGGAGACTGTGTGGGAAATTTAATAATTTCGAAACTGCGCTTATATTCACATGAGAAGTTTATATGTGGTGAAATTTGCGGAAAATTGCAAGTTAACAAAACTATAATTTATTTTAAGCAACAAGATTGGCCAATGAAAAAAAGAGTACTATTTAGAAGGCCCTTATATCAATAACAGCTGTTACTGTGGCTCAATAGTATTTACTTGTTTTCGTGTTTCATCATATCCTAGTAAATTCATTGAATCATACCTTATCTGAATGTCTAGAGCAGTTGCTTTTTAGCACACTTATATTTACCAAACTGGAGTGGGAGGAGCTAAGTTTTCTAAAAACAGTGTCCAGGCATAAGGTGTTCAGTAACAAGTTGTATAGCGAGTTCATTTTGTGACGAAATATGCTTCTTTATACCTCAAAACAATTTCACAAATGGTTTTTATTTTCCTTGAATTTTGTCGTAATGTTGATTAAGTGCTGACAGGCTTCTGTTTGCCTTCATTTCTTCCTCGAATTCCAGAATGGATATGATTAATTGTTAAGAGAACCTCGACTAATCGAATTTGGTTTGTAATGACTTGTGGTTATATTGTTCTAAGTATATGTCCCTCCGAATTCCGCTTTGTGTTAACCACTCGTATAATTACAGACCGAATTAAAGCCAACTCAGCCTCATTACAATGATTTATTTAGTTGAATTTGCAACAATTAAGAAAGGACGCTGATGTTTAATTTATCAATTGATGTTCACAGATGGAGTATTAAAGAATGAAAATGTCAAAGTGACAAAACGTTAAAATTGAATTACAGTTGTTTTCAGATGTATTAATCAAAATGTGGCATGCTTTGTCACATTACTTCAAATTTTACCAAAATTAGGCGTCCAAATGTGTTCCTAAGAAAGATTTATACTCGCAATTTGCTTTACATTTTCTTTGGTATCGACGAGCTTCTGAATTTAGGTGTAAACAGCAACACAATAGCACAATGTGACTTTTGCTTTTAGTGTTCGTTTATTGAATTTTCCTCCGCTAAAAGTTTGCTCCATAGACACTTCTGTATATTGTTTGGTCTTGGTAACGTTTAAGTCTCTGAATTCAGGTCATTTAGTTGTTGTTACAGGATCTAAGATGCATCTTCTGAGGGCGTCTGGAATAAGGTTGTGTGGGAGTCATTCGAAGTGTCTTTCAGAGGCAGCTGTGAACAGGGAACATGGTAAATTTGCATATGATATTGAAGCTCACCGCTTATGTTGAAAGGAAGTTTTAATATTACTTCTTTTGAATATACTTTGCAAGTTTTTTTCACTCTCGTTTTCCCATTTTTTTTATTACACTTCCTTTGACACATTTATTAAATTAAATCCTTAAGAGCCACCAGCTGTAAATATCAACTATGGTCATTTGGACGAGAAAAAAAATGAAATTCCTCGACCTTTCTCGGATGAATGGTCTAGATATGTGATTCACAAAAATATAACTTTCAGTTCAATTCAGTTCGTAGCTCTGAGAGGGCTTTCAGCGGCCATTTTAGGGTACATTTTTTAACGATTTGCCATAAAAGAAAACGTCATAAATCCGGATAAAAACCCATTATTCGAGATAGGCAAACGTTTCTTATTACGTTGACTGGCTGTTTTGGGAATTTGATCAACATCTGATTTTTTTTTTTTTTTATATATATATAACAGAATTTTAAATTTCTTCCCTTTCGAACTACCCATGAAGCGCCATAAAATGGCGAAATTTAAAGGAAAATATCGCCAAAAGTACATCACTTGAGATGCCAAAACTACACTCCACTTTAAGAGCAATGTCTCAACTGTAAAATATGCAATGAAATTTTGGGGCCGTTAAAACTGTAAGATGTTAGAAGAAGAAGCTTAAGCTGTGCTTATGTCGACAAAGACCGCCGTCCTAATTAGCATAATAACGTGAAAATAATGATGCACAAAAGAAAATATATGATATATTCCACTTACCTCGCGACATGTCGACAACTGGATGTTCTACGATACCTCATATCATGTTATATTATCAGTAGGTTTCAGCCACATTTTCGATGATTAGTGTACGAAATCACGCTGAGACGTCACAACGGTTGAGCAGATTGTAACTCTCCAAAGCCCGCGTCATAGCACCTATCAATATTATTAGGTCAACAGATTATAATTAGTATATCAGTAATCTCTTGATCAACAGTGCGGTTCTCTTGAGAACCATTTACCGTATGATTCATGTTAACTTGTTCCTGAAAGGCAAAACCTATTTGACGAGGGCAAAATTATGCTATAGCGACAAACTTCCTTGTGATTGTGGTATTCACTCGGTCCTAGCAAGTTCTACACTTACATGCAGTCCCTACTGAAGAAATTAACCTTAAAGGATGGGCCCTGAAAGTAATGAAGAAGGCCACTCGTTTTGATGAAAAACCAAAAAACTACCTCGAAGAAAAATTCTTCTCAGGGCAGGAGGCGGGCCATAAAGTCTAAGCAGTTGCTGTAGCACTAGAGATGAGGTATACGCAAAAGATGAGGTCGGAAGTAGACGGTTCATCTTAGATGAGTTCTTGACTCCTTCGTTCCTTCTTCTCCAAGGTGACTGCAAAGCCTCAGAAACAGACAGGATGAGGTCCTCGAAGAAGACACAACAGCCGCTGAGGATCAACCCGAGCTGATATTCTTGAGAAGTGTCAGTTAACTCATCCAATTGCTTACGACACATTCAACTTGCGTGACTTAAACTCATCTAATGGCTTTAAAAAGCTAAGCTCTCTCTGGATATGCGAGCATTTTGATCTAGATGTTTGCAACATCCCAAGATCGCGCAAAGCGCCCTACATAGAGTTGATGACTAGTGTTGTGCAGACATGCAGCTGTGCTCCATCACAGAACTGAACAACATTAGCTGCTTTGGGGTGTCTCAGGCTCATAAAGAACAGTGCCTACTAAATACAAACATGTTTTTGCAGATTAGGAAAACGTGGAAAAAGTTGATCTTAGCTAGGGTTTTTGGAATCCACAAAGAAAACTGGGGGTTAGCCTGCGAGTAGGCTCACGCTGGAGCACAAGCACTCTGTCACCACTATGTTCCTGACTGCCTCTTCACCAGACTCCTTCCCGCCGGATCGCTCTGCTCTTCGCCGCTCGCGCGCGTGACTCAAAGGTGAGCCTGCTCGCAGGCTAATTTGGGGCAGCCATTAATTTTTCCGAGATAATCAGCCTCGAATCTCGAAGAAAACTGCTGATGTTAGCATTTTTCGGAAAAAAAAGGAAAAGATATTTCTTCACAGGTTTACCCAGAGTTCGCCTTTTCATGCAGAAAACTAACCTTGCTTACGGCTGACGCGCAAGAAATTTGAATTGACCATTCAGAATTCAGCAGGTGGGAAAAACTTAACTACCCTGACGTCAATGTAAGCTAACAGGAAAGGCATTGAAATCAGGCAACTTTTCTCGCTGGAGATGACATTAAATATTCTCGAAAAGGGATTTACAATTGCAAAAGCTATGTTAGATTGTAAAAAGAGAGAAATATGATTGAAAACATTATGTGTCTCCGAGCATCTGATTTGCGCCAAGAATGGGTTGCTGGTGTCCGGCATGGCAACTCGCTCGTAGTTCGTCGAGTGTCGCCAGGTAGGATAATAGTTGTGTTATTTTAAACAAAATATGCTGTCCCTCGTCAAAATAAACCCAGCATTCTCAAGTTAACTATTAGGAGAGGCCAAAGCAACTTAAGCATTGTCGTTATTTTTGTTAGCCGCGAAGAAAAAGAATATTATCCTGTCGTTTTGGTAGGACAGCTCAGTTTTGATTGTCGTTCGTACTGCGGGCGCAACCGCCGTATGCAAGGAAACACATATAAACATCTTTAAGCGACATGGTAAATGGTAACATAAAACCTACTCTTGGTATGTTTTTAATAACAAAATCGTTGCAACAGCGCTTTTAGCGTCCCTGAAAGATCCCCTCTGGCTTAGCCAAAATACAGTCTACATAGCCTTTCCTCACAACCAAAACCTAATCACATGTTGAAAATAGGCTTGCCACTTCCATTTCATAACATAAAATGTAGCGGTAATCACCCGTTTTCAAAACTTAAATGAGTTGTTTTCATCCTTTCGAAAATTTTGTTGCTGCCCGTTACATTTTTTTTCTGTCACCTCCCTAGTAAGTCCAACATTGACGTCTCTCCCACTTGTTTTGCACGCGCATTATACCATCTGCAGTTGGATTTCAATATGATTTTTTCTTACGGATACGATAACAGCAAGCTTTTTTTTTAGCTGGAAGACGTTAGCTACTTTTCTGGTGTTCCTGGTTTTAGTACAGGTTCGCAATTTTAGTGCGAAATTTGTTTCGGTCACAGTAGGATTTTTTTTAATTTGTGTGCTTGGTAGGGTAGTTGATTACGTCGCGCGCGTCTGGCGTTTAAACCATGCCTTACATGATGCAGAGACCGTGTGCGCACAAAAAAGTAGGCACCGCCCTTAAAGTGCTCGTAACGTCAAAATTTTTATTTTCCCATCTGATCCTATATTTCACGCAGTGAACTTCTGCGAAAAAAATTTTTCGATTTAGACAAAACGCAAGTTTTTTTAACGAATTTTTAAAAACCTGAAAATCCTATTTTCTTGCGGTCGACCCCCGCCGCTGATCACAAGAACGACATACTAATATAATTGGCCACGTGACTGAAGCTTGTGACGTAGGTTCAGGAACCTTGCGCTCTGCCCTAAGTGCACAAAAATACATCGTAGGAGCAACTATACAAAATTGTTTGTCTTGGATGAAGAGTTATCTGGTACAGAAGTCGATAACACCGTGGAATACAGGCAAGACGAATTTGAAAGTGTAGAAGTGAAGGCCGCAGAAGGCGAAGCGAGCGGACGAAGCTATGAACGTGAAGACGGTTCGCTCGAACCATACGCAGACGAACCGCTGGCAGATGAAGAATGGCTAGAAAATTACCGTAAGGGACAGGAAGAAAAACAAAACTTAGAAGATCTCTGCTTTTCTTCGATGGTGGTTCTTGATCGCAAACTTCACGGCTAATGTACGCGCATCGAAGGAAAGACACAAACCTCTACTTCGTCTCTTTTGATATTTTTCCCCTCCTAAACTCGACCTCGGAAGTCATCGTCTGTGAAATGCACTGAACAGATCGACGATTCGCCCCCTATGTTTAATGGGGCATGTTTCGCCAAAAAGAACGGACTTATATTGTTTTCTGGATCATTGATGTTACGTCAAAGAGCAGCAAGGCACCTTTCCGGCATTTTGTACTGACTACGAAGCTAAATTTACAGAGATAAAACAAGCAAGACGAGTCAAGGCTGGTTTTCACTAGCGACGGAGTCGGAGTCGGAGTCGGAGTCGGAGTCGGAGTCGGAGTCGGAGTCGGAGTCGGAGTCGGAGTCGGAGTCGGAGTCGGAGTCGGAGTCGGAGTCATAGTCGGAGACGTAAGAGCGCTTATGACCTAGTGAAAATCGAAAATCGGAGTCATAAGCGGAGTCATAAGCTCGACGGAATCGGAGTCGGAAGAATCAGAATGTTTCCATTTCTTCCGATTCCGTTTACGACTCCGTCGCTTATGATCTAGTGAAAACTAGATTGTCGGAGTCGGAAGCAGAAGCGGAAGAACCAACCAATCACAAGGCCCAGATTGGAGCATTGTAATTGGTTTATTCTTCCGCTTCTGCTTCCGACTCCGACAATCTAATTTTCACTAGATCGTAAGCGACGGAGTCATAAGCGGAATGGGTGTTCTGCTTCCGACTCCGTCGGTTTGATTTTCACTAGATCGTATCACTCTATGCTTCTTTATGACTCCGACTACGACTCCGTCGCTAGTGAAAACCAGCCTTCAAGCCTCACGTGTTCCTGAATATTCGTCACAACTCATTCCAAACCGAGGGAAGACTATTGCGAATGGTGGACCAAAATTGCGGCAAATTTGAACGTATTCAAAAAATTATTAAAAAATTGCGTTTTCGTTAAATCGAAATTTTTTTTCGCAGAAGTTCATCAGGTGATGTATAAAATCAGATTAGAGAATAAAAATTTTGACGTTATGGGCACTTAAACTGCCCTTCAGTAATTTTCTGAAAATTTCCTTATCTCATGCAATAGTGTAACGGCTATGAAAATATATGGGGAGTTTCAGTAAAACTTCTTGCTCACTATTTGTAAGTCCGTTGCCTTTCGCGACATTTGATGGCATTCCAGGCAGCGAAAGACACAAGTATAATACTGAACAAAAAGACGAGTAAGAGGCTTTTTATATGAATTCTATCCGTATTTTATTTGTTGTAAATTCAAACTCTCCTTAAAAACTAATGGCTGTCAATGACCTTAGGATAGTTGTCTACATATATAGTGTGGGATGTTGCGCTTCAATCTCTTTGCAAAGACACAAAGAGTGTCATGTAAGAAATCGTGTTAAACGGTACAGAGTTGGGGACATACACTGTAAATTCAAAAGATCTGTTTCAGCCCCAAAGTGCCGATTCAGCTCTATGGCCCCTGGGGCTGATTTGACCCCTCAATTTGGTCTATATCGAACCCAATGAAAACCCTCTCTGCCCCACCAAAAACTGATTTGGCCCACGGTGTACAATAATTCAGTCCCTTGGTGCGTATCAGCCCCTATCACTAGAGCCGTTTTGACTCAAACTGGTAGACCTATTTCCGTTCAAGTCTAGTCAGCTCCAGTTGAGGGGCGTCTAAGCTCCTATTAATGGAGCCGTTTTGACATCGCAAAGCAGAGCCATTTTGCTTCCACCAAAACTGCCCCAACCAGTAGAGCCATTTTGAGTCTGACTGATACAACCATTTCCATTTTATCCAAGATGGGCCCAATTAAGGGTAGGTTCTGCTCTTATTCATAGAGCCTTTTGAATTACTGGAATGTAATGTAAACCAAAAAGTGACCGGGAGA
>Ga0126339_10004075_pt1 | contig 10731 bp, 8 predicted proteins | sample OrbTmetagenome_2_FD_92532 | JGI IMG/M metagenome (GOLD analysis project Ga0126339, IMG submission 92532) | Coral microbial communities from Petempiche,Puerto Morelos, Mexico - Orbicella T R C metagenome | ecosystem: Host-associated > Invertebrates > Cnidaria > Coral | place: Petempiche,Puerto...
AAAGCAGTAATATTTGTCAAAGCATAATCTCTAGGAAGTAAATTTAAGTTTTTCAGCCATTCAGTAAGTTTATTCCAAAAGTAAGATGTTTGGCGGCATGACCAAAAAAGATGAATTATTGGCTCAGAGGAGGTGTGACAAAAACTGCACGCTTCATCGCCCTGTAGACCTATTCTAAATAAGAAGTTATTGGTTGGTACACGTCTATGTAAGAATTTAAACTGAAACTCTATCAGCTTAGTGCTCTTTGTGCATTTTTTAGCTAAAAGATAGGCAGCAGTCCAATTTATGTTGTCATTTATTGGTAGGCCACAATCCTCTAGCCATTTCTTTTGACTTGACTCTGGGGTTAAACTCTTGTTACTAATCAGTTTTTTATATATTAATGTAGTTGCTTTTTTGACTTGCAAAATTCTTGTTGTAAGTGGCTCATAGTCTTGGTTTTACAACACTCAACTGAAAACTGCTGTGATGCTTTAGCCTCCAACTAGGGCATACTGGGGACGTAATCGGGCATCATGATGCCTCAGACCTCCCAGACGGTGTGAAGCTCCAGCCAGCATAGCTCTAGGGATCATGAGGATGCTCAAGCCTCCTCGCCGCGCCAAGGCACACCACCAGAGGAGGAATATAATCGGGTATATTCGGGACATACTCGGGATATACTCGGGATAACTTAACACTGGAAATGAGTTTTATTATATTGGAATTTATAATCCATCAAATATTTTCGCTAGCGCGAGATTGGTCTAAAAGCGTCACGTGACTGAAAATGCCCTTGGGAACAAGTGATATTTCCCAATTTTTAAAACTGCGCGTGTTGCGAAAAAAAAATTCAAGTACGATAAACACAATAGCCCCCACTTGGCGAGAAAATATGCTCAGATATTTGTCCTTGGACATTATCTGTTCCTCAAAGCTCACAGTGTTCGCTTCTCAGAACAGATAATGTCTGCGGACAAATATCCGAGCATATTTTCGTGCCGATAGTGTTAACTATGGATTTTCAAGCTGCATGTACTCACCGTTGCTATGGTTAGTTTCTTTTTGGCATCAATTCAAATAATGAAATAAAATTGATGTCTAGTTTTTGGAAAAGCTCTTCCTGGAAATAGTCATTCTGGATTCTATAACTTTTCAGGGTTTTGTTGTGTGATTTTTCAGCCAAGCCTTAATTCGTTTAGTATTCCTTTTTAGACATTGAAATAGGTTTGTTTAATTAAAATTCGTATCTCGTTCGCATTTCGCACAAAGGTGCAAGGAAATGTGTACATGCCACAAATAGCACTAAGGTGTCCTTTTGAATATGTTTAGACACGAGAGTACGAACGGGTAATGATATGGACTAGGCGGGCCTAAGATATGAGAAAGGCCAACCCACGAACTATGGATTGTGCAATTGTTTGTTGGTGACGCTGATGTTGTAAGAAATATTTAACAACAACTTTTGTCTTTTAACTTAGTGTTATCCTAAACTTTTAATCGATAAAAGCCAAGATTGTAACTTTAATATTGTTCACGTTACCTTATTTAGGTCAACCACTTAGGAATAGTCAGTTAAAATCAAGATGGAAAATGTTTTAGTCAACCTCGATAATCTCGAAAGAAAATATGCTATGTAGCTTGGTGCGCAGTCGCAATGGAACCTTATGCGAATTGCACATGACATTACGTTAACATAATTGACAGTTTGACAGTGATTTGATGGATCATGTGGGTTGTCTCTTTAAAAGGAACGTGACAAGTGAACTCGTAGTTTTATTTTTGTAATAGCTGTGATCAGTAAAGAGTAGAAACAGAAAAAACGGCGTAACAACTGCCATTGGAAATGAAAGGGAAGTAACCGAACATAAGAGTATTGAAGTGATCGGCTGAATTCCCAAAGTGTACTTCGACAAATTACTCCTGGCTGCTTCATGCTACAAATTCGCTGCAAATAGAGTAACCTTGCGCAAGAGCACTTTCGTGCTGGATGGTAGTTTATTGTGGTGTCTATCTGTATCTATTATTGTCTAAAAAGTATAGATTGAGATTATTCTGTCCAGTGACCCTCTGTTTTTGTATTGACTTCATCGAGATCGCAAGCTTGGCAAAATATTAATCCGGTGCGTGGGATATGAACGAGTCAAAATGCAAAGAAAAGAAAAGAAGTAAAATGACTCGCACCAAAAAAAAATAAACGTCTGTGGACAGACTAGTTTGACATCTTCATCATTTTTTTCTTTTTTGCTATTTTCTTGATACATGTATGTACTGATCTCCCTTGACTTTCTTTTCTTTATATTCATGTTCAATTACACTTTACACAATCCCATATGGTCTAGCGGTTAGGATTCCTGGTTTTCACCCAGGCGGCCCGGGTTCGACTCCCGGTATGGGAACTCCCTTTTTAAATGTACAAACTTTGCAGGTGTTTTTGCTTACTTTTTTTATCAATCACTGAGGCTAGATAAGTTGAATCTATCCCAGTAAGACTCTTTCCTTTTCACCAACTATTCTGGCGAGAATTTCCTGACGCGATAAGATTCGGTTTCAGAAGAAAGTAATCGGTTGAAGTTTTTCTCAACCATTCATGTGGTAGGGTTGGTAAAATAACTTAGGATCTCCATTTCACTCATCTTCAAATATTCAACTAGTCATTACTCAGAGCACAGAATTCAACGAACAATTTCGAAGCATTTTATATTTCTTTTAAGCACCATTGTTAACTGTCTTCGCTTAGTCTCAGAATAAAACATCCGACCATGTCACTTGAAGCAGAAAAAATTGCTAATTCCCATACCGGGAGTCGAACTCGGGCAGCCTGAGTGAAAACCAGGAATCCTAACCGCTAGACCATATGGGACACCGCGAAAAGGAAAGAATAGCAACAATTATAGTAGCCTCGCACTAGAGCACTTCATTCTTGAGGGCAGTTTATTGTGGTGTGTATCTGTCAATTATTATTCAAAAATTCTAGTCTTTTTTATATCTTCATAAGTTTTCTTATTTGTTATTTTCTTCACCCATTCTTCACCCATCTCCCTTACATTTGCTCTCTTTGTAATCTATGTTCACAATTTTTTTTTTGTCAGTTCCTATGGTATCCCATATGGTCTAGCGGTTAGGATTCCTGGTTTTCACCCAGGCGGCCCGGGTTCGACTCCCGGTATGGGAAAATGTATATCATTTTTATTTTGCATTGTTATATGACTCTGTCTAACAAGGACTGGGAACTAACAAATTCATCAATTTGATTGGCTGAAATCGATATTGAAAGCGGTCTAGATTTTCCCAGCTAGACCGGCATCTATCTAGATCGGTAATGTTTTGCAGTGAAAAAGTTGCAAACTAAAATGCAAAATCGCTGGATATTTTCATCTAACAATATTTGTTTATGCAAGTACCGAAAAACCTGTTGAAGATTTAAGACTAGATTTTATAGTTAATAGTTGACAGACAGACTGAGACGCCACAATAAACTAGACTCCCGGCAGACCGAAGTATTCTAGTACAAGGGTATTATTTTTGCTGCAGATGGAACAGTTTCTAGTTGTCCCATATGGTCTAGCGGTTAGGATTCCTGGTTTTCAGCCAGGCGGCCCGGGTTCGACTCCCGGTATGGGAATACATTTTTTCTTAAATGTACAAACTTTGCAGGTGTTATATTGAATGGATTTACGAAATCCAATATGACATACGACTGACGAGGCTAGTTTCAACGAAATATATTTTGCAGGTATTGTTAGCTGGGGCTATAAAGGTACCTATCGTATGAAGTGTGCTATCTCGCAATGTATGTGTGAATGCAAATCAAGAAAACTGATTCTTTGCTTCTTTGGCGACAAGTAAACGATCGACCTGAAACAAATCTAGGACAATACTTTCGGAATCTCACCATCGGGCAGTCCAGATACTCGCTCCTTTACCCGCCCTAAATTCTGTTGAATCCAGGCGGGAGAAGAGAGAGTAGAAATGAGCACAAAACTCATAAGATGCGTTACACTATGAAGAGAAAGTTATTTAAGGCTGAAAAAGCTCTTTTAAATGTCAAACTGAGTTCGCGTAAACTAGACGTTTCGGGTAGCCCTTCTTAAATGTGTTAGAAAATATATATAAAAAAAAGGTATTGTATACGCATGCTCAGACGGAAAGAGCGCTCATGAAATACAATAGAGTTAAAACAGGTTTGCTGCGCCATACTGTTTTAGGACTTTAAACGCGTGTAGTAGTGCGTGTATTTATAATATGCGCGAGAAACACAGTCTGGAAACTAAAGTTAACGTTCGTTCCTCTTGGCTTTTTTTTTTTCTCGAGTTAGTGCTTATAAAGGGTATGCCTGAACATAAACGCAAGCAAATGGTCATTTTTAGGCTATGATGTACTTTGTATCGGTGTAGAATAGTGCCTTGTCTGAACGTGTCTTGAACGCAGTCAATGCTACAAACCCTCTCTCATTTAGTAAGAAGCTTCTCTGTAAGTGTGAATGCAGAAATACTTGAATTCACAAAATAGAACAACTTTATACAACACCATGGGAAAGAAAACGTGACACAGCTAATAATCAGCCATATTAAATTATTAAATCTAACGTAAATTACTCATGCAACCGAATGTCTTCCGTTACTTTTGAATTATACCCGTAAACCAGTTTGTAATTGAGCTGTTTCCTAACAAGATATGTCAACTACAGGTGGGCCTCGCTAACTCGAACTCGGTTAATACGAATTCCCCGTTATTTCGAAATCAAAACCTACGGGTCAAAACCATTCACCTTGGATTTGCCCTTTAGTCATTTTACTATCAGTTATTTCGAACCATTTTATGCTTCCCCCGAGAGTTGGAAATAGCGGGTTTCAACTGTATTTTGAATCTTCTAATCCAGCGGTCTCAGATACTCGTTTAACCAGTTTGATCATGACGTCAGTGCTTTCTCATTGGTTCACAGAAAAACCTTTGTTCTTTCGCTATATAAGTCCGATACCACCCGGATGGTTGGGCGGTCAGTTAACTCCACTACAGTACACGTATCTCTCTTTAATACTGATATTAAGTAGTAGCAATATTAAGGGTTTCACGGTTCGGCGCATGTTTGCATTATTTATTCGCCTGTGCACGCTTTTGGCACTTGAAAGGTTGTTAGAACGAAGCGATCTAGTCTTCTGGCAAATACTGCTAGTTAATCATTTGAATTTAATTATGAAGCAATGAACGCACAGCTTAAACCAACCACTGGATTTAGAAGCTTTTTGAAGTTCGAAGGAAAAAAAAAAGAAAAAAACGCAAAATAGAACATTCTTCTTCAATAATCACTTTTCTTCGCTTCAAGAGAACGGTATTTACGTTCTTCAATAATCAGTTTTCTTCGTTCAAGAGAACGGTGAGATAAAATGATATTTCAGTCTTTCCTTGAAATAGGTAAACAAGTTCTCAGTACCTTACAAGATTTCCTGTTCTAGTATACGACCTATAAAGCATATGGTTAACTCCCCTGGATCCTAGTTCTGGAAGGAAACGACATTCGTAAACGGATTCACGGCTCATTGTCCAAATATTCGTTCGAAATTTCACTAATTATTTACAGGAGTTTTTCTTGTTTGAGAAAAAAATAGCAAATTCATTTCTACAGGAGACTGAAAATAGCGGAGGAAATGTTTCACCGTGGGTATTTTCTAACTGAACTTGTAAAATGAAGGTCGTTTTACCATTCTTAGCCGAAGTTGCAAAATTTCCACACACGTTTATTAGAAAAGCATCACTTTCTTATCTTTCGTCCTTGTCAGCTAAACAATAATATTCGGAGAAAAAAAAATTGTTCTCTTATCTTTTCCGTTATTTTCCAATAATAATAAAAAAAAAATACACGAGAGTGAACGCCAGCGAGAAACATTAAACAAATTACATAAAATACCGTAAAAGAGTCATGTATCCATACTCCTCAGACCTAATTCATTTTATCGTACGTCGTGTGATCACATTTTATTCACTAAAGCGGTTTTCAATTGAGTGTCGTAAAGTTAAAACCAATCCAATAACTTCCTAGCTTGCGTAGCAGGCGTAAAACAGGGGAGATGGGGAGGGAGAACAAGAGCGGGGATAGATGGAGGGGGCGAGGGAGAGAGGACGTTCCTTCCCATTATTTCTCGCGTTGTTGCCTCCCTACTCCTTCTCCGTTTACGCCTACAACGCAGGCTAATAACCTACCAATTAGACTAGTCAGTAAATCTCAAACCGTAGTAAAACTAAAATCACAGTAATTTACTGATTATTTTTGACACTCAATTGAAAACCGCTCTAACAGGAACAATTTATTTCACGGTCGCTTCATGCTACAGAAACCAGAACAGGTAGACTTCCTACATGCTCCTTCTAAACCAACGGAATGACCTGCACAATTTACAAGGTTTTTAAAGATTGGCCAAACAAAACAATACATAAAGAACAGCCCCAAGCCTTAAGAGCAACTTAGCATCCGGCTAAGCGCGCTTAAAGAGTCCGCGATCGTCTTGGTCAGCACCAAAGTTCAACCCGTCAGTGACTAAAAAGATTGGGGGTCCTGGGAAGTCATCGTTAAGAGCCAATCAACTGCGAGAGGAAATGACGATGATGGCGGGTGAGCTTTTATCGCTAAACTTAATTGATTATCGGTTGAGCGCAAGTTACAAACAAATCCTAAGCGAATGTCTTTTGCGTAAGTCTCTTTATGCCGCTGCAACTAACTAAATTTTAACTTAAGCCTTATTAATTTCCTAATTAATTTCATTCTCCCCCTCTCCCACCACAAGCAACTCATTTCGCCGGCAGCGCCTCACATTTGGGCGGATCTTCTTTCATCCTGTTCAACCGCTGAACGAAGTTCGCGGGCATGTTATTGTTGCGGGGATCTGCAGCAAAATCCATCACATACGAGCTGGGTTCCTCGCCGTCGTCGTATTCCTCGTAAGAAGCGAAAACGTAATATTCCGAATCAAGTTTGAAATCAATCGAACAGCCAAACATATCTGTAATGGTAAAACTGCAAAATAAGAAGAAAAGAGGTAGAACTTTGGAAGAATGAAAAAGAAGTTCTTATGTAGGATAACAAAAAAACACACTTGAGAGTTTCAGAATAAGAAATAAATTGCTCTGAAGTGTAGAAACTTCTCGAAAGTGAACACCAACTGCTGAAACTAATAAATTTGTAACGTTCTTTATGCGGTCAGTTATCAGTTGTTATAGCAGAAAAATATGGTCGGGCTCACATATAAAAGGCAAAAACAAACGAGATACCAAAGTAGTGTCAATGTTTTAGCGATCACAAGCTTTCGTCGTTGACACAGCGTCTTTCTCAAGTGAATATGGTGGTAATCTACTTGTCACGTGAGCTTGGGTGAACCAAGTCACCTGCCAAAACATCACGTGACAAATAGATTCCCGCCATAGTCATTTGAGAGAGATGCTGTGGCAGCGTCGAAAGCTTGTGACCGCTAAAACATTGACTGCTTCGATATCTCGTTTCTTATTATGTCTACTAGATTCGGGAAACAAATGGGAAAGAAACCCGAAAAGTATACGCGGCTCTTTTAATAAGGAAGAACTTTTGTTATTCCTTGGGAGCTAAAGCCCATGGGCTTTCTGTAGGAAGGATTAATTACGCGGGGAATTAAGTTAAGTACCGGAATTTACGGGTTTTGCTTACCCGTGCTTGATGGAGATTTCTTGGTCTATGAAAACAGTCGCCGGTTCATCTTGTTTGAAGATTTCCAAAACTATCACATTGACCTCTAATCCTAGCTGAAACTTCACCGTGGGGGTAACTCTGGCGACTAGAGTAAAAACAAAAGAAAAAACTGAGGTTCATTTCTCACAGGATGTCTTTCTCTCAAGTCTCCGGCATCATGTATACGTCTGGTACGAGAATTTCCTGACCAAGAGGTCCGGCATCGTACAAGAATTAAATTCTTCATCGGCGCGTGGTCCCTGACATCCAAACGTTTTTGAGTAGCTAGTGCCCTCATTACAGTCATTGCAAGGCTTTCAGTCCAAATTGCAATCGTAAGGGTTTTGTTGGTAAGACACGCTCTCGCTTTGGACGAGTGAGAGAAACAAACAGACCTAATAGCAATAGAAAAACGAAACAAAATATGATGGGGTCATGTAAGAATGTACTTAATTAAAGTTACGTTGCACATCCTGCCGTCCCCGCGACAAATTTAGGGCAGGATTTTGCAGGATTCCAGTTGGCGAAATCAAAGCCAGAGTGCTAATTCTCCTTGAATACGTTGTTGTTTAGTTGTGAGCGTAAAACTATCAGGAATTCTTGCTTTCGGAAATAAACCAGAACAATATCTAACAATACATACCTAAGTTACTGCTACAAAACAACTCTGCGAGGTTGAACTCTGTACTTTCTGTGAAAGTAAGAAGATTACTTTTTTCATAAGCGGATATTAAAATAAACGGCTTAGGGCTCTGCCGCGGGTAAAGCGATTTACAACGGCAGACAGTTGTTTTTTTGACTCTATCTTTTTCAAAGATCTTCATTCGTTGTTTTTGTGCTGTCCGGCTCCACCGTTTTGGTGACACGGTTTGAAAACATTGGAGCAGTGATTTCTAGTAGCATTGGACTCCAGATTCCAGATCGTGTTAGGTTATTGCAGTATCCCTGTATCTTGTAATGTTGTAAATGTGACAAGCATTGAATTCAAGTTTCTTTTATTACTTCACCTTGGAGAGAGAATCTTAACGGCTTCTAACTGTTCACCGATATTCCAATGGAAGGTCTCAATATGCTTGGGCCTCAAGGGTTCAAGGATCGATCATAGGGACCCCGCACCCTTATTTGTGAACTGTATATGCTCTTTTATTTCTGTTTTTAGATTACATAATATGAGCATATAAAGTTCACAAATAAGCATGTGGGTTCCCTTCGAATTGATCAAAATTTAACCATACACTAACAAAATTCTGGTTTTGAACTCTTACCCCCTCGGCGGAATCGAGGGGCATTTGACCCTGTCGACACCATGTAATTAGTTTTCTTTTTTAGCTCGTGGAGAAATAGAACACTTGAGGCTGACTGCATGGACTATCACCGCCTTATTTTGGCATCGGTTTCATTTCTGTTCTTTTACTAAGCTCTACAGTCTGAAATCAACAGATTCTTTAAACGCTTTACCTGAAGTATTTATCCCAAGTACCACTCCAGCCCAGTGTCTCGCGACCATTCTCTCGTTCTCATTCCCCTTTCTAAATTAGTTCCTTCGCTTGATACACATACCACCATTTAATGTAGTTATTTGACCTTTTTTGTTTTAGTGTAGTTCAGTTCTGGGACTCTCTCGGTCACGCAAATCAACGCCCTCGGATGAGAGACATGCACCCGGGAACGTAACGTTGCGTGACAGAGGGCTACTGTAGAACTGGACTGGGCTTCGTGTAAAGCTTTGTGGGGATCGCGTTAACTTACCTTCATCCGTAGCCCTGACAGTGGCCTGGAAACCAGTGGCTACTCTGTTTGGCAAGATTCCAGAGTTCAAGACAATCTGCATACAAGTCGAGTTACACCGCGAAACAAAGACCCCAGGTAACACCTTAGAACCGCAGTATTTTCTCCACGGATAGCGATGCTGATCGCACTCTGAGGAAACCAAAAATTTAAATGCGTTATCACGGGATTTACCCCCGGGTTGGGATGCTAGTCCATCGCAGGGTTACTTCCAGCATTAAGTTCGCCGGTACCCATTTTAATTTATACACACACCTGGGTGGAGAAAGACACTGCGAGATTAAAGTGTCTTTCCAAAGAACACAACACAATGTCCTCAGCCAGAGCTCGAACCCGGACCGCTCGATCCGGAGACGAACGCATTACCCATGAGACCACGACGCCTCCCACCATGCGGTAGGTACCAAGTTAAATGTACTGCTGAAAAATGGCGGTTGATTCACCCTGATTTATCCTGATGTCGATTAAGAAGAATATGTACGTCAGCGCGCACTTTACCCTTATTTATCTAATTAAGCAGAATCGGGGTAGTAACCTCTTTTTAGCAATCTTTTAGTACACTGATGGGAGAGTGCTAGATAGAGCGAAGGAGCGGGAAAGATTTCCACCCCTTGCATTCAATCGTTCAAATAGAAGATTAGAAGGAGGGTTTAGGAGAACACCCTTGATGGATATGGAAGGGGTTCAAAGAACACGTCGCCAGGCTGCGATCCTCCATGAACAATGAACTTTTTCGGCGACTATCTGGAATTCTATTGTTTCAAAGAGCTATTATGGGATGCTTCCGGAGGCAAATACACACTAAGTTATCCCCTAATATGACATTCATAATGTGTCCACCTCTTCCCTCCCTATCAATGTTGACTAATCACTTTCGTAGTCAGAAGCTGAAGAGGCTGTATATCGTACCATTGATAATCTCCAGTTTGTCGAATGTACGAAGGTCAAAGGTCGTGAAATTAAACTCCAGCCTCATTCCTTGTGGGGGACACACTCGCCATGAGCAGGACTTCGCTTTCCGGTATGGCCAGGGATATTTTGGGCTCTGTATTGTTACTGTGGCGTTTTCATCGACTGCGACCAGGCGTCCACACGCTGAGGAGACTGGGAACAAATGACATATAGTATATCAGCTTCTGGTGCATATTCCTTTACCACCAACAGAACTCCCGGGGGGGGGGGGGGAGACCCTCATAGAAAAAGAAAGGGCACCCTCGGGGGAAATTTTGAAAAAAACCCCTAATAGGTACAAAGAATTTGTTTTC
>Ga0126339_10004076_pt1 | contig 10728 bp, 9 predicted proteins | sample OrbTmetagenome_2_FD_92532 | JGI IMG/M metagenome (GOLD analysis project Ga0126339, IMG submission 92532) | Coral microbial communities from Petempiche,Puerto Morelos, Mexico - Orbicella T R C metagenome | ecosystem: Host-associated > Invertebrates > Cnidaria > Coral | place: Petempiche,Puerto...
ACAAGTAATCACTTTCTTTTGCTCAGCACTTTTTAAAGAGTTTTCTTTTTTTCAAAATCAAGCTCGAAAGTTGGGGGTGCGGCTTATATACGAGTGCGGCTTATACACGAGTTTTTACGGTAATTTGCACTCCCAGTGTTTATTGTGAGCTGAGCAAGCTCCCATAGGTGGCCATCTTTCTGTTACAACTCTAGTGGCAGCTTACGAGAACTATTCTCACAAGTGGCCAGCTCCAGTTACAAACAGCTTTTTCGTGTCCAGTGGGTGTCCACTTACAAGAACGTCTGCTGTATTCACTAGTATCCTGGATTGGTCTTTGCTCAGTTTTGAGTGTTTGCATTGAAGTATCTTAAGAACTGATCTTAAACACCACACACCTTTTTATATAACTGGTATGAATATTTAAGGTGACTAACCTTCAGAGTGGGTGATATTAGGCATTTCAAGAGAGATGGCACCTGTTGAATTGTTATTAAGTTGTTATATTTGATACATGTAGGTGTGATCCCTCAGGACAACTATTGTGAGATGGGCCAAGGTGCTGAAGGAAATCAGAATCAGCCTCAGGCAACAGATACGTTGGGTGAAAATTACGAGGTGATGTCAGCAGAGCAGACAGATGGGACGTCACAAGGTGAAGCTGCAGCTGGTGAGGACTATATGGCAATGGAGGATGAAGTTCAAGAGGATTATGAAGAGCCTCAACAGGAAAACACTGCGGATGAGGATTATGAAATAACAGAAAGCAATAAACAACCTCCTCCATCACAGGATGAGGAATATGAGCTGCCAGATGCTGATTCAGACTATGAAGGTATCAAGCAACAGCAAGCTTTCTTTCCAATAGTTAACTATCTTAAATTAATTTAATAAAAGATTAGGGCAATTTCTAAATACTAAATCCATTTGACAAGGGAGACGTAGTGGCCAAAATGTTAGCTCATTTGAACTCTATTTTAATCTTAGAAATTCGACAACCCTATATGTAGCTGGGATGCAGTAAAGCCATGGCAGCCAAAGGAAAGAAAATCCAGGAGACTGCTAACATTGCATTTTACATTTCCCCCCCTCCCCCCCCCCGTCCCAGCCTCCTCTCCCCCACAAATCAAAACGAGCTCTGCTGATTCAGTGGGAAAAATGCTTGAAATATCCACTCCCTACCTCCTACCCCCTCCCTTAATAGCGAAGATCGGAGGTGAAAGTCATACATATTTTGAGCACTTTTCATCATATCTGAGAAGCAATTGACAGTCGACAGTTCCTCCTGGAATCCCCAAGTTTAATCTCAGGGAGAGTTGCATGTACATATTCATGTACTGTTCAAATACGTCTGGGTGTGCCTTCACAAGTGTGAGCCAGGCTTTTTAAGACAGTAATAATAATCTCTGTTGGGGTCAGGGGTTGGAGTTGTGCTACCTGTAAGTGTACGTATAGCTAGAATTAAGCGTCAGCTTTGACAGCCTGTTGTACTGTAATTTTATATATTTCACACTGACTTGTATGGTATTTCATAATGCCTCTGCGTACTTGATTTTCATCAGACGATTCCTCTTTATTTTAGAGGCAGACAAGTCTACTCCATCAAAAACTGCTCCTGTGGAAACTGATAGTATGTATGAAGGGGTTGAGCCAGGCATGGGAGAAGGCTCCGTTGATGGTCCTCATATGACAGCAAAGGAAAGGTCAGGCTCGGCCAACTTGGATCATTACATGAAGAAAATTAAACCTGAGAATATTGAGGGCATCATTTGTGAAGGTACATGTTAAGCAGATTTTTGTTAACAGTAACTATATAACTGACTATATTTGACTTGTTAGTACTGTACTTCATACTTTCATACATTTTTATGGTCACTCAAGGGTGTGAAGTTAAGAACCCAATTTTGACATGTTAGATAAATTTATGAAGTTAAACTCACTGTATTTTATCTGCAGCCTCATTTATTCATGAGTATATTTAACTTGTTACAATATTACTCACAGAAGTGGAGGTGAATGGGTGTGTTCCATTGGACCAAAAATTCCGGTTTGAATTACCAAAATTTTTGTATGTCAAATGGAACATTATTTTTTACCAGGCCAGACCGATCTCGTTCTATTCCTGCTTGAGCTCATTTCCCACCAAGATTTACTCAACAAAATGCTGAAGGATAATAATGAAGTGGCTGTCTTAAGAGCTGTGAGCTCCATGCAGAGAAATTTAACATGCATTCACATCACTCTTCAGACTTCTGGGATATTTACCAGACCGACTCAAGAATTATTTTTGTGTCATAGGACACTGGCGAACTTTTCTCGCGGGAGATCATGCAAACCAGGCAAATACCCACAGGAAATTCGGAATGACTAGTCCAAAATTTTCCAGAAAAGTGGATCCTAACGTTTTTGTGGAGGATAGGCAATCAATAAAAGCTTGAACTGTGGCAGATCGTTTTGCATCCAGTGTAGTGTCGACTGGTCGCCATCTTGTAGCTTTGGTCGAGGCAATATTCAGGGCTAGAGGAACTAGGGCCAATTTATACCGGTTAGAAAGGCCAAATGGAGCAGAAAACTTCCAGAATTTCCAAATTTCCAAAAAGGGACAACCTCAAGAGGTTGACCAAAAGTTTTGAAATGAGTTTCCAGAAACTTTCTGTCTCATTCGATTTTGAACCGGAATTTCCAGTAATTTTGGTAGAGTGGAACACGCCCAATATCTACCACTTTCATCGACACTGAGGGAATAATTGTTTTTAATTAGTGTACATTGTATACCACACAAGTTTGATAATTAGTATACCAAATCGTTACTTAACTAAGTCTATTTCTAACAATAAACCAACAAATGGTTGGAAATTTCAAAATTTCTGCATGGAGGCAAATAGTACTTTGCTTCCTCCAAGGTAACCAATCAGAATGCATGAAAGCACTTATTCATTTGTGTGATAATATCGAGATATATACCAAAATTTATTATTCTCTTAAAGGCTCATAGCTACATATTTGTCAGTGAACAAGCTGTTAAACAGGTTAATCACCATGACAAGTGAAAGAAAATGAAAAGGCAAATGATTTTCCAAATAAATATACGGATATTAACATACACTAGAAAAGAGTCTGTAATCATAGGTCTCCTTTTGTACTTTAACATATGGCAGTAAAAGCCCTGGGGTGAGTACTTTCAAAACAATTGGGTGGGGGTATGCAGCCCACTACCCAAAACCTTTACCCTACCAGAATCTGCGATTTTCCCTACCCTATTTATGACCTTACCAAAAATTTGATACCCTATTTATGATGTAACCCTTAAATCAATACCCTGTTTCAGACCTGCTTTAGAATTAGTTCGCTTGGTCAGACCAATGTTAAATTGCCGTAAACATAATTTGTGAAGGGATTTTGTTGATGGTCTTAAATCGACAATGATGAAAAAGTATCAGTACCTTCTTAAAAAATATACCCAATTCAAGACTAGAGTGCAAAAACCATCCCCTATTTATGACCAAAACGGCTGAATAATCGTATCTTTTGGGGCCACACAGAGCCCATATAAGGGAGTACCCCCCCTCCTTGGTAAAAGCACTGTCAAGTTTTACAAAGGGGGCTTATAAACAAGAAATTATATTCATTTGTTCTTTTAGCACTTATGGGCTGGGCGATGGTATTATCAGAAGGTCTTGCTGAAATTTGGTTTAGACGGACGTATTTGTATTAAAGGGTTATACAATCCTGCAGAGGGGTTTATATTCAGAAGTTATGATTTTATAGTGTGAACTTGCAATTGTTTCCTAAGGTTTCTTGAAGAAACTCCGCAAGGAAGGCAAAATATATGTGGGAAGTAAGTGGCAGAAACGTTACTGCGTGGTGCGGAACCATGTACTCTACTACTTCAAGGATAAGAAAGCGAAAGAGCAAGCAGGCCAAATTCTGCTGCCGGGTTACAAAGCACAAGTGGCTAACAGGAAAGGGCGCGAGTTCAGCCTGACACATTCACACCTTGAAATTAGGGCATATCAGGTACGCGCTTGTAAAGTCAAATGGACAGCTCCTGTAGGACAAGTCAGTGTAATGCTGCTAGCCGTATGCAGACAGCTCATTTTTAAACCCTCCCCTCACCTCCAGCTGCATGCTATGTGGAGATCTCCTTTAGGTGGACATTTTATGTAGTCTCAAGGGTTTCCGGGTTCTGTTAAAAGTTTTAAACGCATGCATTACACGCTATTGTACGCTGACTCATTTTTTAAAGGTCGTTGTTGGTTTAAGAGAGAGAGATCTGCCCTCAACCTCAAAATGTTTACATACTGTACATGTAAGTTGTCATGCCAAGCTCTACAAGCATTCGTCTACATTAATCTGCTTTGTTGACCCTTTGCTTATAGAAGGTAACTCGAGCTTATTTCCTAGATGATTATTGTAATAATACACTTGAAAAAATAACTTGATTCTGACTGACTAAAGAGGAGTGCATTTTTCATGTAACACCAGAGCATGCAAATTACAACAAAGATTTCCGTAACTAGTATGAAGATATCGAGGACTACCCACGGTCGTGAGGTATTTCAAAGGTGGTCAGAGTTCACCCGAAATCTTCCGAAGATAGCCGAAGGTAATTAGACGTTTTCCGAGCACTTCAGAAGATCACCCAAACCCAAACATTTTCGAATACCTCCGTCAATCACCCGAAACTTTCCGAAGATTGCCGAAGATTAGTTAAGATCACCCGAAGCTTTCCGAAGTTTTCGAACATTGTTGGGAGCTTTGCAAGTATTTTCATTAATGTTTGAAGATATTTGGAATACCAAGCACACTGCAGCCTGCCTAAGGAAACAATGTGTAGACAAAGAACTGAAATTGTGTGTTTTTAAGTGTATTATTGACAAGTAATCACAATTATTCTCGTGCAATTTGGAATATATGAGCAGTTGTTAATTTTTGAAATATTTACTCGTGCTTATTTTTTCCAAATTGCACTCAAAATCATGTTGAGATAACTGCGCAGTCAATGCATTGGTTGATGAAATATTCACAACGTATTTTGGTTTCACAATTTTCTTTTAGTTCGAGGGCACCTCTAAAGAAGAAACAGAAAAGTGGATAAAAGCCATAAATGCCGCTTGCGACGCTCCCTTGTCAGAGGATCAAACTGCTTTGTTAGCTGAACTCCGCAACAACAAACAGCCATCAGGTGACGAGGACAGCTTGCATTACGATGACACAGGACAAGCCAAGAACGAGGTAGCGGACGAGTCCAATGGTGACGATGCCTATGATGACACTAATGAAGATTTATATGAAGTAGTCGGCATTGCTACCCAGTCCGCTGCCTCTAACCAGCAGTCGCAACCACCGAGGCAGGATGTTGATTATGAGATTTCTGCCGCTGCAGTCTCGTCGACGCCAGCTTCTGCTCCTGGTTAGTATGGTTGGCTGTTTGCAATTTTCCAACTTCCCCCGCCCCCCTCGTCACGGCTGTAAAGCCCTCTGAGATTTCTCTTGAACATACCCTCCTTCGCAGACATTCTTTGGGCTCGTCACGCAATCCCAAAGAGGGTCTGCGCAGGAGGCTACCCTGAACACTGTCCCGTTGATCACGTAGCAGTTTTGATTTGTCCAACCTCGTTCCCATGGTCCGGGAAGGAGAGGAAACCGGGAACGAGGTTGTGACGTACGTCAAAGTTCGTAACCGAGTAACAACCAGCGAGTCAGAGACTTCACACGTAAATGTATCAAACGACAGTTACTAGGATAGAATTGATCGGTCGCTCAAACCCGTCGCGCTATAGTAACTGTGTTTGGATTGCCGTTACGTCACAGAACCCGTCTGCTCCCTTGTGTGTGTATCGATTCCTTTCCCGTCATGCAACGTGTCTCTTTCTGTTTCGTAGCTACTCAGATCACGGCTGTCAACGGAAGCCAGGAAGCCAGACGTATATGAGGTTTATTTAATTGGTTTGACTTCGTTTATTTATGTAACAGTATCTAAACTTTTTTTTTTCAGCTGAGCCTTCACCAGTTGAACCAATACAAGAAGACTACGAGCTTCCGGAACAAACCAGTCCCGCGCCACCTCCCCCACGACCTACTAAATCACAACCCCAATCACCAAGGGAAAACATCCCCCCTGACTTACCACCTCCACGGCCTTCCAAAGCTCAGCCAGCGTCCCCGGCCGCACCGCAACAAGATGAATTGTACGAAATTGCCGATAGTCCTGAGGTTACCTCCTCAGAATTACCACAACCACCAGCGCCGCTGAGAGAAGAGGAAAATTACGAAATATCGGGCGAATCGCCACCACAAGCACCAGCCCCCGTGCGACCTCCCAGAATACCTCAACCACCGACCCCAAAGCCGTCACCAGATGTTTCACAAAAAGAGACTCGTAAGTTATATTTTCATTTGCAGGTTACGATATTATGATATCGTTACGTGATGTTGTCGTTGCGTGACATTTACCAGGCTTAGTACAAAATCATCGGCGAAGCATCACGTAAAACAAAGTATTAGTTGTATTCGACGTATCATATGTACGTTAGAAACCTAATAAAGTGCTATCGTGTCAGTTACAGTTCTGAACCAATCATAGGCTGGTAATTCGAGAGCGTGTCATCGCGACATTTTGCCGTCACTCTTGAACGTAAATCTCTTAGTGAATCGCATTACTACATGTTCCATTTGTTAAAGGAGCTCAGTCACGGTATTTTGAGTTATTTTGGCCGCGTACAAAATTACCTTAACTTGAAAGAAACCTGAAAATAGTAGTTTACTAAGATAGAAAAACACCAAAGAGGTAATAATAAACCATAAAGGAACAAGGATGGTTAAGGATGAAGAAGATTGACACGGATTACAAACGATGAACTTGAAAAATTCAGTCTACGTGTTTCAATATGCGCAAACCGTGACGTAGTTCCATTCTGGTTGTAGCTTTTGTCTCAGAAATTCAACATAAAAAAGGGTCCGTAACCATGCGGGTATATATTCGTACGTCAATTTTTATTTCTCTGGCTTTTGCAGATGAGAAAATTCCGGAGCGACCTGCTAGGCCTGGTGCCAAGCCTCAACTTCCGCCTCCACCTCAACGAAAAGACGAACCACCGCAGAGTCCCTCAGAAAATCAAACTAACGAAATAAATTACGCCAACATTTACCAAGCCTTGTGGAATTGTGACGCTGGTGACAAGGACGAACTGGGATTCCGACGCGGTGATCTCATTTACATTTACGAAAAGCCGCATCCTGATTGGTGGATCGGTTCCTTGTTCAAACCTCAAGGGTACAGTGTGGGCCTGGTACCGAAACAGTATGTGATGGAGGCTTATGAATTGACTGCATCTTAAAGGCACTGTGTCACGGATCTTAGCCAAATTGAGACATAAGAAAATGACCACCAAATTAAGTCAAATATAAAAAATAACCACTTGAAAGAGTGAAGGAACATTTCGTAAACACAACCAATACCAAAGGAGATACGGATGCACAAAATTTGAATAAGATTGAAACGGATTGCGATATGGGTTTTTGAAAAAAACGCTAAGCTGAACAGTTTTCAAAGTTAATCTCGTTTGTTTTCTCACCTTTAATTAAACCGCCCTGGAGACATAGTTGTTTGTATTGTAGCTGTGGTTTTGTCATTTAGTTTCTTCACTAACATTTTATGATTCAGGGTGAGTATTTGCGAGTATTTGACTAAACTCAGCCGTGACACAGTCCCTTCGAAGAAGCAATGCCGCGTTATTTTAGACGTCCCTGTTGTGTAAACATTTCTCCAAAAAAGAAACTTCCAAATTTCGTTCAGTCATAACCAACATACCTAACTGTCGTCCTGGCTATTTTCTCAAACGTTTAACAATCTTTTGTACGTGAGTAAAAGACTAAGACATGACGAGTACAGTTTTGAGTTAACCAAAACTGTTTAAATGAAAAGACTTCTCATCTGCGTCGTGTGTAGGCTGATTCTTATACGCGAAAAGCTTAGGACAGCCGCTGGTATGACCTGGGACGCTGTTACGGTATATGAGGAAATTTTTCGCTGGCCTCGCTATCTATTCCAGGTATTGACCTCAGGCATGACTGAGAAATTGGGTGAATTCAACTTCACAGACATACTGACGATAAAAAAGTACTCTGTTCTAAACTCGGAAGTAAGATATTTACAGCAGAACACCACAACCCTTAGTTTAGTTTTCAACTCCTTTCTGCTTGTATTTGCAAATATTAATTCCTCGGAGTGAGCTACCATGAGGGGTAACTGTGCGGATGAGTCTTTGGTCATTTTATTTAACGGTCTTGTCTTGCCTTTCTCAAAACTAGACTGTTCAATCAGGACTCGAAGCACGAAATGCCAAGTATATATGTACCAAAACTGCGACTTGTATCCCTCTATGTTGACTACATTACTTGCAAAAAGAAAAAAAAAACCTTCGGACGTTAGAATTTCGGACACTTTGCTGAAACCTAACCATCGTAAATTTACGCCTACAAAACACAAATTAACATTTAATTAATTAGCATTTAATAGAAATAGCATTTATAAAGACGACTGCACGCTCAAGTTTTACAGATACACTGACGGAAAATAAGAAAAATTCTGTCAAGCCGTAATATATCTCTGCAAGTGTCTCAACTAGAGCTCGCTCCATAAAGGAAACTGTTTTGAAGCTATTTAAAAGTTTTATGCTGTACTGTAAATATTTCGGACGCTTACAAATTTCGGACGGTTTTAGTTTCGGATACTTTTCTGTCCACAATTATAATCGTCCAAAATTTTTTGCAAGTAATGTATGCTTGTCTAGACTGTGCTACATTGGAATCAAACAAAGGAGAGTACAATGCTATTTCTAGCAGAAAATGCAGGTGTAAGATAGATATGAAATGACATATTTTTGCGAATTCCGTTGAAATAAGAGAAAATTTACCGACCCAAGAAAATTTGGGTATTGTGTACTCTAGTGTATGTCGAACAAAGGGTTATCAAATTGCTGAGTGGATTCAGACATGATTTGAGATTGTAGTATTGTAAAAGACTTCAAATTTCGTAGATTATGAAAATGAGGCGGGTGAACCGTTTGAATGCAAGCTTTCGGCCCAGTCTTACTTGGGTTAGGCTCGATTTCCAGCCGTTTTGTGAGCCCGCGTTCCTTGCCCAACACCAGGATAAACAACCGAACTCCCAAAATCGAGCCTAAACTTGGGTTCGAACTCCCAGAAATTCAGAGTATGAGGTTGTTGATATAAATAAATAAACAAATGGCACAGAAATTGCCTGAATTTAACATACATTTAGTATATTAAAGTATATACCTCACAGGATTTTATAAGTAAATATTTTTGTATGTAGCTAGGAGATATAATGGAAAAATGAATGATTCATATATGTGTTGGCAGTGTGGCCGTTATCGAGGTTAATGGTGACGTGACATCTTAGCGTTGTGTGACGCGTCACGAGATGCTTGCCGCAGCGTTCAGGCTTACGTCGTTCATGCTCAATTTATATTTATGTACGTTTGGTCACGATTATTACTGGTACTAAAGCAGTGTAATCTGGCTATTCTTTCGGGCAATCTAATCAGTGATGATTCGAAAATGGCCTACTCTTAATAGTCAATGGATTTTTACAGAACAATTCTTAAATTTTACGAGTTTTATATCCAAGTATTGTTTATTTTAGATAGTCTTCTTGCGACATTGCTTTTTTACCCTGATTTTATATGGAAGTTATTGAAATGTTACCATGTGTAAACAAAATTTAAGTGAATGCCTTGTAAATGTATTTTATCACTTTTAAACATATGAATGTATTTCTTTTAAATATTTCGCACATGGATTATGGATCATCCCATTAATACTTGAATAAAGTGAGTTTTGGGAAAGTTAAGTGGATTGTTGGAATCAAGCTAGTCTTGGGCTGATATCGCGAGGGCGTCGTATATGCGTTAGCAAGACACCTCTTTTCATGTATTTAATTCTTTCCCAACTTTTGTTGGGTGCCAAAGGCTATTCTTGCCTGGTTTCAGGTCTTGGGCACCCGTTTTCGAAAGTCCCTGTAGTTACCGGTCCCGAAAAGCTGTTTCTTTTTTCGGTGCGTTTACATTCAAGATCGAGATATTAAATGGTTTTGATATTCAAACAATCAAAATATCAGGAAATGGAACTCAATGGACTGGTTTTTGAGTTAAAACCCGAACTTCTGTTTCTTAGATTAAGATCTTAAAATATGGCTTCGGGTCCGTTAAGCTACCGGGACTTTCTGGAAATGGGACCCTGGCCGGAGGCATTCAAGAGGAAAAAAACTGGTACCCAGGGAAGAGGCTTCTGAAATATGATTGGTCGAATCTCACGTTGCTGGCGCGGCTTGAAGATCAGTTAGGGTAAGGCAATTACCATGGCAACACCAAGAGACACCTAGCAAGAAATGAATTTTGCTTTCACCTATCTCTGTTCAGGACGCCGGAGGGTGAGGAATTATGGGTGATGGTTTATATAACACTCTCCTCACACATAATGGAGTTAACGCTGTTAGCAAGCCTCCAAATATCCTTTCGCAGTTTTTGTTATGCTCATTCATATTGTGTATGGGTTATTGACCAAGTGTGAGGTCAAGATGGCTGAATATTGGCCAAGTTCTTTTTTTGCGTGTTTATGGACCGAGACGGAGTCGAGGTCCATAAACTCGCAGAAAAAGAACGAGGCCAATATCCAGCCATCTTGACCGAACAAGCTTGGTCAATAAAGGATTTATTATATGGC
>Ga0126339_10004077_pt1 | contig 10728 bp, 3 predicted proteins | sample OrbTmetagenome_2_FD_92532 | JGI IMG/M metagenome (GOLD analysis project Ga0126339, IMG submission 92532) | Coral microbial communities from Petempiche,Puerto Morelos, Mexico - Orbicella T R C metagenome | ecosystem: Host-associated > Invertebrates > Cnidaria > Coral | place: Petempiche,Puerto...
ATGATGAGCATTAAATAATGCCAAAATGGGGCATTTTCAATGCCTCACTGCTCCTTAATGAGCATGGGCACCCACCTTTTTTATTTCAAAATTGAAGTTATCATATGGCAAATATTCAGTGGACAAAGTTTGAACAAAAATCTATTGTAACTTTTATTTCAGAGGAATTACCTTAAAACAAAAGAACAGTGAAGGAGAAATGCATTCATTTATACCATACTGAACCTTTTGTCAAGATCTTCTCGAACGATTTTTAATTACTAGAATGAAATAGGCAAATTTGGGTAACTCATAATGTTTATGTTCACACAACTAATTCAGTACTTGACTTTGTATACATATGGTCAGTCGGCAATAACGAAGCGAACAGACGAATTTTTCCGTGAATATACTCATGTTCATTGACATTTTTATAACTCCTCAATAGTTGTAAGTTAACTCTTCATCCACGGTTTTAACCTTTATAAGCCAAAAGGGCCTGCAAATTGTCGATCGTGACTGATAGTGTGGTGGGCTCGACTTGTGACTCGCACTTCAAAATCGAAAAAATATATATAGATCGTAACCATGCTAATCGTGGCTAGACTCCGAATTGTATTGCTAGATGATACAGTTCTTTCATTTAAAAGCTTGTACATTTTCGATATAATATGAAGCACAAATACCCCAAATATGTTTTCACAGCGTTCGAAACTCAGTCTCTTGAGTGTTTTGAGCCATGTCCTTCAATGACATCAGAAGAGGCCCGACCCAGATCCCACCATGCTCGGTCCTGGGGTAAGAAATTACAACTTTAAATGCCTGTAGAATTGCAGGGATTTTATCAATCAAGATAATTTTTTTGCTGAAGTAATATAAAAAACTAGTAGTTTTCATTAAAGGAAAAACAAATTTGGGGGTTAGTTGCACTTTAAGGGGAGGCTGGAAGATGCTACTATATCTGACATTTTGTATTTATTTGGTCAGGAAAATTTTATTTTTATCAGGAAAAAGTCAAGAAATTTTGAAAAGTGATGTCGGTGAACCATGTTGTCAAGTCTTGTAATCAAAGTTGTTTTTAGGATTTGCATTTAGAAGATAACATTTTCTTATGTCGACATTCAAGTATAGTGATGATCAAAGATGACTTACCTTCATTTCAAAGTCTTCAGTGATGCCAAGATAGACTCTCTTGTTTACAGGACACTTTTCACCAACAGGAAGATCTTTGGGTTCTACGCAGACATTCCCCACAAACTGGTCTGCGTCACTTCCCATGTGTGCCAAGTGGAACTCAATAACAAACCAAAAACCATGCACAAGATTCTCAATGATGTTGTAACCAACCTCCTGTTGACATGAATGCAGAAAAAATGATCAGTTCTATTTACAGTCAACTCTCTGGCACAGCTTAAGCGTACATTAACAGAAATGTTCAGGTTTGTAGAAAGGATTTGAACCAAAGTTTGAGACTTGTTCCTGACATCTAAGGGGCTAGGTCACTCATCAAAACTGGCAAATCATTAATCAGAATGAGAAAAAGTTATCCAAAACCTCTCATGGTTATAATTAATTTGGTTTGTCTATCAAAATTGATGAATATTATTGATGAGTTTGAGAATTTGATTTTCTACACTACATGCAAATCTATGATTTTTCAGAGGACATGTTCATGCATGGCCTGTCTGTATGAGCACATCAACTGATAACCCAAATAATCACTACCTTGCTATCACCAGTGCAATCCTCAACCCTACGTCAATTTTTACTCACAGCTAAAATCCATTTTTTTTTAGTTTAAATTATGGACATTTAAGAGATTTCATCCATTATGTAAAAAGTACGAAGTCAGCTCTTACTTGGTAGTCTTCACTGGTAAGTTTAAACTGCAGGCACTGATGTTTCAGTGAGACAACAATATCTGATGAAATGCAGAAAGGGTAGGTCTGTATCAGGTGATATTTGCTGGCAATTTCACGGTCCTTCACCATCTAAACAAAAACAACAAGTTGATAATCATTTAGAAGCAAGGCAAGTGTGTTCTTACTGTCGAAATTATTACAATACAAAATAGCGAGTGCTTGCATCTTGATATCCTTGCAAGGCATCGTTATCACATTTTTTTTCCAGATTTGCAACTTAAAAGGTCAACTCAACTTGTTTACTTGCAGCCTGAAGTAATGTTTTCCTTATTGTTATTGAAAAGAACTAAGAGACTTTGGCAAAATAATGGTAAGTCAAAGAGCTGCAGATATTTGAAAGTGGCATTACCTTGAATGTGGTGTCATCTGGATCATGTTTCATTACCACAATCCGCAGGAACCACACTCGACCTGAAACAGCTTTGGAAGCAAAAACAGCAATTGTGACTTGAATGTCTTGTTGAGCAATTGATAAACCCTCCTGAAACAAAAATGAATTATTCATTACTCATAACATTTAAAAATCTGTATTTATCAAAGAAAAATGCTCCATGTAAGAGGTTACCATAATACATGAGGCAACCCAAAAACAGCGCAGTGCACCAATCCTGGCTATGCCATATAGTGAAAGCATTTTTCAGACCATACCACCAACAATGAAGGTAAAGGAATGAACTTACATGTTGAAATTTTAATTACATACCTTGGTAACCGATGCTTGTTTCTTGGGTGGGCGAGGGGGAGGTGGCCCACAGGAATCTCTTGTTTGCACAGGAAGCGCAACTGGAGGCTTCTGTGCTCCTTTTGAATCTTTTGGTACCCTCCTTGGTATTCTAGGTGGTGGCGGACGAGGTTGAAGAGCTGGAGGAGGAAGTGGTGGTGGAGATGTGCTCTCTTCTGACGCTACAGCTGTTTCAAACTTCTCACTGTAATACTGTTGCACATTTTCATAAATGCCTTTCATGCTGCGACTCATGAAAACATGACTGACACAACTTGCAGCCTCCTTAGGTGCTATCCTTGGATCAGGAAGATTCATGTAAAGATAACAGCTTGGTCTGGAGCCCTCTGGTAGATTTACATAATGACAAGTGCTGTCTGAACTATCCAGTTTATCTTTAAGTTGGCTTTTTTCATCAACAGCTTGGGTGTCACCATTAGAAGGTGCTGGCATGCAATAAGTGTGAGTTAAAGCCCTACTTTTTACACTTGTAGGCTTGAAGTCAAAGGTGTCTACACCATCCTGAGTTACCGCACAGCTAATGTTATTCCTTTGATCCTGTTTGGGTGGACAGACACTTTTCCTTGCCTCGGTGTCTGCTGCCCTGTTTGCTTGTAAATCCCTGTATGTGTCAAGGCAGTTTGCAGGCCTGGAATGTGGCTGGTCAAGGCATATTGGTTGAACAAGCTCAGTTATTGCAGTCTCTGTTACAGTAAGTGACGACTCACTTTTGAAGCGCTGTCTTTTTGGACAAGATGGGGGTTGTTCAACAATCTGGAAGCTGCGTGACCTTTGAATCACCAACTCCCCTCCATGGATACTGTGATCTGAACACTTGGTATTATCCTGCAACTCATTCTTTACTTGCTCAGTACATGTACTTGCAGGTTTAAGTTTCCGTTGTGGAATGGGTGGTGGTGGGTGTTCATCTTGAATGTGATTCTCCCTGGTGCTCGATTCCTCTCCATCCTTAGTTCCATTTCTATCAGCATGCTTTTTATGAGCCGTTAACTCCAGTTGCGTTTGAACATTAAGCTCATTGTCACTATTTAAACCCTGCTCTGTGCTTGCTGACAACCTTGAATTAGTTGAACCATATTCGTCCTCACAAATGCTTCCATCAGATGAAAGTGGTGACTTTGCTTGTATATTAGAAGGTAAATGGCTCAATGAAGATAACTCCCCTAAACTAAATGATGGCTTTACCTTTGTAGGTGGAAAGATTTTAGATTTAGAAGGCAAAGGTTCAAAATGTATTTGATGTTCCCACTCACAACTTTTGCTTAGACTTGAAGCTGACATAATATTGGAATTGCCATCACATTGGTGTACTGCAGCCACTGAAATGCTATATTGAAATTGTTGATGGTCAGCTGGTGCTAGGCACCGACGCCGTTCAGTTAATTTTGAACAAATCTCATGTCCTCTTTCAGTCCTTAAAAGAAGTGTCTTCTCTTCTTGTGCTTCACTCGTCATGTTCAAAGTAACACCCCCGTGTGTCATAAGTTGTTGTGAAAGAGAATCAATTCGCCATTCTCCAAGGAGTTTGAAGTCATATTCTAGGTTTGTTGATAAACATATTCTGTCATTGCAGATATGAAGCTGGGCTTTGGTCAAAGGAGAGCTTTTGGGCGTTTCATCAAAATCCACGTCAAAAGAAACGACTGTGGGTAAAAATGGAACACAAAATTATTGGCATTGTTGTCAATGGTGGTTAAACACAATAAAATTATTGTGACAGGTGTAACTATAAAAAACGCTATATTCCACTTGCAAATTTAACAACTGGCCACAAGTTTGAATATTGATTATACAGCTAGCAGGTGTTCAACTGTAGTAAGTTTCAACTGTCACTGCAAAAAGTTTTTAACTTGCAGAATTATATTACAAGATAATTTTACACATTGGAACCCTTATAAAAACACACTTTATCGCAAAAATTAATTGCCATCGACCAATATGTCCAGTAACTGCCCAAAATGTAAGCAAATATTTTCCTGACCAGAAAACAATTTCTACTAACTATAAGAGGCCTGATGAAATGGAAAGTAGCTAATTCTTTATCAGGGCTCAAAATTTTCTGTCACATTAATTAAAAGTTCAAAAACAAAATAATTTCCCTGATATTGTTTTGCATTTGACATAAGTCAACAAAGTCTGTTAACGTATTGGATAATTTAAATATTGAGTTCTGCCGATTCTCCTGACCATCGAGCTACGTATAATTGCATTGTGTCTATAGTCAGTGGGTGGAAAGCCTTAAAGCCTTCCACCTGGAAAATGAGCAGTGTTGAGGTCGAAAGAGTTGTCAGGGAAATAAAGTTTCCAGGGTAAATGTAAAATTTTGAGGATATTCTTTTCTTATAGTTGCACATCTTTTCTCATACTTTACTAGCTTTTAATTATAATATAGATAGGACCCTGTGTGTGCTCTAATTGGTCAAAAACCCATGTTTTATCAGAGTATAAAACATAGAAAAAGTGTGTTTTATTGCTTTTTGCCACATTACCTCTGGTCAACATTTTTGTTAAAGATGGCGAAAAACATTTTCTTTGAAGAAATTTGTGATGGAGTTCTCTGTGAATCAGCAGACAGTTTTGAAGACAAGGCATATAGCACTTCAGTGGTATTAAATTGGGTCAGTTTGTCAATCTGTGTGCTTTGTTGTTTCTACTTGCGGAGTGTACAATCTATATAATAAACCAAATGAAGAAGGCTGGGCCGTGTACTACACTGTGATAAAACACTTCAGACATTTGAGAAAACTTGAGAAAATGTAGAAACACTTATCTGCGGCTTGTGTTTTCTATATTTCCCTCCTATTCTCAAATACCTGTCGTGTTTTATCAGACTGTAATACACGGCTTAAGCTTCTTTATTAGTTAAACAAAAAGCCATTTTAAAAGAAAAAAAAACACTAGTATTATCAAATGCAAATTTGCAATAATTTGTCTTTCATTTCTGTAAAACTGTTTAAATAACTGACATTTTTCTTGAATGTTTCACACCTGAACTTAATTCAAACAGAATAATTTAAAATTTGCATTTGATCACGGTGACAAAATGACGCATGTACTAGCCTTTTATAAAATTTCCTTCAATCAGAAGATGATACTTACGGCAGTGTCCTTTGAACAAAATTCAATGTAATTTGACCTGTTTTCTCAAACAGCATTGTGATAAAAAACAGATTAATGGCCCGAAATGTCTGACTTTGTTTGTTTTGTCCTCTTCTAGAAAATTTGCCCGGCCAAGGATATCAAATAGGATGGGATTCCTTGCCTAATACTAGTCATCTGATTTTGTGCCATGTGATGTGTTTTGTCCAATGGAGGGCCCAGATGACATTTCACTGGCCAGGCCTACAAATATTCATACTACAATATTTGTTTTAGTCTACTAATTGGCATTGGATGATACAAGTAATAAGTTTAAACTTGTTTATCTCAATAAGATGATATGCTCAATATTAATCCATGGTAACAACCAAACTGTTGTACTGAACAAAAGTCTCAAAACAAATACCTTACCATCACAACACTTTGCAAGAAGAACTTTGAGGTTATCAAGCTTTTCTCCACATTCAGATGAAAAAAAATGTCCTCGTATTTGGCTGCCTCCTCTCAGAGGTAGAATTCCAATAACATTCCTTTGATTTCCAAAGGAATCCAGGTGAACTATGGCATGACTGTTGGAAATTAGTTCAACAGTTTCAGGCTTCTTTGGTCTCAACAAACTGCGTTTTTTCTGGATCGGTGCAACCTTCACTAAATCTGACAACAGGAAGTGTAATGAAAGGAGAACCATTAGTCAGATGATTCTTGTTCTAATAAGTGCTAAGTAAAATATTTAGCAATTAAACACATTTTTAATAATAAAATTGAGGGTCACAAAAACTTGTGATCCAGTCTTCATATCTCTGAACCTTTTGTAATGACCCACAAAGGTGTCATTTTTGTGAGTTTCAATCTGCCACTCAGTCTGAAAATAGTGAAGTCTCAGTCCCGGTTTTCAAATAAAGGTCTCAGCATCTCAAAGCCTTCTATATAGTTTGATTTGGAACCTCAGGGAGTAGGGGATGATAATATACAAATCACATGTTGACAACCATGCATCATGCACATTGTAAGCCAACTTCCTCAAAGTTTTCTTTTCGATTTGATTTTCGCTTTAATTGTGTCACAGACAATGCATTTAAGATGTCAAAATGACAACTGCAGACTAAATGATTGATCGCACAAAAGAACTGAATCTTGCCGTTCAAAATAGCAACGTACAAAAGCTTCACATAAACTTAAATTGAAAAAAAAAGCTTAAATTAAACAAAAAAAACCACACATCAGCTTAATGTTATGCATGTTAAACCAGGGTACAGACAAAACACTCACATTTTCCGTTGCATCCACTCCTTTTAATGCTAACACTTCTTCGTTCCCACTGTTATCGGAGAAGGAAAAAAACAACAGTCATTCATTTGTCGTGCGGTAAAGTAAACGGCCAAAGTTGAAAGAAGTAAACTAAGCAAGATGGCCGACCGACGAATCAAACAGCATCATGACACTACGATTCGATATTGTCTGAAATTTTCATTCTTCAGTCTGCTCGAAAGTTAGTCCAAGTATAGATCCCTGGTTCTATAATGTTTTCGAAATTGCACAAATAAGAGACTTAAGTTATACAGAACGCTGTTATGCTATTTTGATGCGCTGGGACGCGAATGCGCCGAAGTATAAATTAGCTTTTAAAGACGAACCATTAACATTAGCATACCTTATGTTTCCTTTTCCCGCGATTACTATGATAAAGAACGTGTTCACAAACAAAGGGTTCCTTGAACGTGGACATGGCCACAGAATCTCTCTGCAAACCGGCGAACCCAGCGCCCAAAATAAAGCAGGCTAACCTTTCTGGGACCTTATATAGAAAGAGAAGGAAGTGGAACAGTTTGACGTCACGGAAACGTGACGTTTACGTACGTGGGTGGGGGAGTCCCCAGCCTTCGAAATCTTCTGTAAGATCAGATGGATGGCGTCTGAGTTATTTACTGAGATTTCATCGATATTGCTTGCTGTTTTAGAAGAAACGATGCCATGCTGAACCAAGTCTAAAGCAGTTTTTGGACAGAAGGAGAAGCATTTGCAACAGCATTTATCAAATTGAAGCACCTGAACACGTGGATTAGGTGTGTCGAAACGGGTTTTCCCTTTTAGATGGTGAACAAAGAGATCAATGGTCCATATCCGAACTCTGATTACGCTGTACAAAATTTCCGATAAAATTCGGTGAACCACATCACGCTAGATCTGAACGATATTACAATTTTCAGGGAATTTTAGTTTAAGGCTTGTGATTTCTACATTCATTGAGAAAGCAGCAACATTTAAGTTGGTAAGTTGAGTTGTAATGCGCATTTGAAGGAGTATATCCACATGAAATTTGCTTCAACAAATTGTACACTATTTTCATTATTTATTATATTATATGGTCTTCATTTTGTCAATTGTCGAACGAAAGAAAGCGAATCAATTTTATGAGCAAATCGAGAATTTGGCCGCAGAATTTCATAAATATCGAGAAATTCAATTTACTTTGTTGACATTCTTTACTTTGGGCATGGTCAAGTGAGAGCCGACTTAGGAAGAGTAAAGTTAAATCTTGCTCTCAGAGTTAACGGAAGTCAATGTAAACGTGGAAAGTTTGCTGGAATCCGGTCAGATCGTTCCGCTGTATACGTATGGTCAGAACGTTCCACAATACACATGGTCACACTTGGAAATTGTTAGATGTCATGAAGTGCACACGTGTGAAGTTTCGGTCGAAACTCTTGAAAGGATCAGCTTTGATTCGATAAATTCAAAATGTGTTGGGTGAACACGGTGTAAACACACCTTGAGAGGAACTGTCATAAGAGGATTTTGGAAATAAAAAATATATCGCATTTGTTTTGTGCCAGTTTAGTGGCCGCCTGTTGGCCCTGGATACGTTGCTTCCATGATCCACGCAGTGAAATTATGTAGGTCGGTGGAGCTACTTAGTGTAGCTTGAATATGTCTTAGAAATCTCTAGTCACTTAGCTTTCAACCGACTGATTGAGGACCATTGAAGGTAGAATTCTATGGCGATAGGCGGGAGAAAACAATTTATTTATATGAGACGGAAAACAGTCGATTTGGCAGTAATTGCATCCCGTTATAGTGAAATACGGCATGATTTTTTGGATACTTATCGCATCGTGACCGCGGAACCGGAAGGGGATACTACCTAAAGATTTTGATGGCGGCGGGAGCCCGAACCTTGAAACCTGTACTCTATTTCAGACCAAAATCTGATTTTCCATACATGTGCACCCTATTTCAGACCTGAGCTAAAAATCGATACCCCATTTTAGACCTCTAAAATTAGTACATGGCTCTAAAAATATGAACCCAGCTAACCAGAAATGGCTTCCATTTCCGCATAGTTCCCTCTACCAATTATGATTAACATTCGAAAAGGCTTCAAATTTTTCAATGTTGACGCGGAAAAAAGAGTTTCAATGTCAAGCAAAAGTGAAAAGGATACCTTATTTCAAGCCAAAATGGTCAAAATCCATACCTTCTTTTTTGACCAAAAACCATACCCTTTAGGGCCTCACACGCCCATATGAAAACAAGTCTCCATTTGGCGCGAAAATATGCTTGGATAGTTGTCCGCGGACATTATCCGTTCCAAGAAGCGAACAGTCTTCCGAGAACGTAGCTCGAGGAAAACTGTGAGCTTTGAGGAACAGATAATGTCCAAGGAAAAATATCTGAACATATTTCCGCGCCAAATGGAGACTATGGTGTTTATTATTCTTCAACTATTTTTCGCAACACGCGCAGTTTTGAAAATTGCGGAATACATCGGCGTGCCTCCCAGCCTGTACATCCGAGTTTACTTACATGGCACGGAAAGATACCGGGATCGTCACCCCTAATCCTTTTCGTCCATACTGCTCTTTTGCGTTCGTGTTCACAAACAAACACACGGCTGGCCGCAAAAGAAAAGACTGGCTAACAGCAGTAATTTAAAATCTGTGGGGATTTATATGTACTGGATAAAAAAAATATTTACAAGAGACAATTAGCACTGGTAAATTATGAAGTTATCTTGATTACGCTGCGACCTGACGGCGCCGGAAACACGGCACGAGGTATAGGTTATCTAACGAAAGCTGACCTCTAAATAATTTAGTTTTGAGAAATCTACTTTCACTTAGCTATAGAAATAACACATTTTGGTTAAAAATCCCTTCTAAAAGGACATTTGAAGCCAATGTGAAAAAGCAATCTCACAATACACACGCGCAGTCCGTGACACTGAAGATAAGCGTTTTTTTTTTTTTTCAGTTTATCGATCAGAACACAGTGAGTAACTGTGATCAGAACGATCAACTGTTTTGAGGATCAAGGAGTAAATGTATTCATAGACCTCGACCCCTTGAAGTTCGTTGTTGTACATCCGACCTAATTTTCGATGAATTTAACTTACCAAGCTTAATATCAAGTGCAACAATATCAACAAGTTGGAGTGACCTTGGAAGTTTAAAATAAGGTGCAGTTTCAGAGGGGGAAAAAGTGTTTTCGTTAGCATACTTTGCATCCTCCGACTGTCGGGCTTAGCTTGCGGACCATCGACCCATTTTCAGTGCAAAAAGAAACTGCTGAGTTTATTTTTAAATATCATCCGATAGACTGCTCGATCTATTACGTTTTGTGTTTTGTATCAACATATAGCCTGGGGGCTCAAGAGATAACGGAAGTCAAATCTGAATTTTTGCCTGATTGCATTTTAAAAATTGTTTATGCATGACAACTTGACTCGGAAATTTGAGCCATCGCTTAGAACACTATCGCATATGACAAAACTACGAATAGATCAATTTCACGTAAACAGTTAAGGAGTTAGAGGTCAGTAATTCTTCGACAGTTTCCGAGGTGGATATTTGCTGCCAGTTTCCCGAAAAAAAGAAAAAAAGAGAGAAAAGAAAAAAAAAAAAAAAAAAAAACGCGGCAATCTTAAGACCTAAAACATCAGGCACACAAAAGCCCCACAACAGAAAAAAAAAAAAACACAAAAACACA
>Ga0126339_10004078_pt1:0-2500 | contig 10726 bp, 8 predicted proteins | sample OrbTmetagenome_2_FD_92532 | JGI IMG/M metagenome (GOLD analysis project Ga0126339, IMG submission 92532) | Coral microbial communities from Petempiche,Puerto Morelos, Mexico - Orbicella T R C metagenome | ecosystem: Host-associated > Invertebrates > Cnidaria > Coral | place...
AAAAAGATCCATCGGAAAGACGAGCTCACATGGCCTGCTCACATACTCACATGTTCGCCACATGTCTTATCACATGTCTTAGCATTAAACGGTACCAGTTTACTGGCCGTGACATGCCCCTGCCAAAATCAAGCGGGGTGGCCATTTTGGTGTCCTTACAGGAATGTGGTTTTTTTCAGCCTAGAACCGTGCACAGGGCAACCAACTCTGAAAAGCCACGGGTCAAAATTAGGTTTGCGTTCCACTTCGTCGAACGCAATAAACAATAACCTTATTTGGCGCCAACATATACTCAGATATTTGTCCACTGACTTAAGCTTGTTTGACCTGCACATATATTTAGTCAATATTATTATGCTTATTAAAACTTGAAATGCTACCTGACTGGAATCCTGTGAACTTTGGCTGATTCTTAGATATTACACAAGACTGGTAAATTAAATCATCAGAGAGAGTTGCTTTTCTTCACTCTCCATTCCTAACGTTAGTTATTAAGTCATTTTGAGTGATGGACCTGTTTGTTTTGCAGGTTTACTACCAAGCCTGTTAATGAAAACTTCTGGTACTATCTTTACAGCCCGTGTGCCGAGTTCAATGAGTTTGTTGGTCAAAACCAAACTGGTTATTTACCATGTGTTAATGCATCCGTAAGTACATGTAGATCTTAATTAGGAAGATAATTTCTAATAATTTACAAGTCCATGAAATATTGTTTTCACAATGATGTTACGATAGCCATGTTTATGTCACAGAACAATGAAATGGCGCAGGGTTTTCAAAATAAGCCAGCATCCAATGCAAGGCTATAGGAGGTGCGGTGGCCTCAATTGGTTAGTGTGCCTGATGTCGGAGGTTTGAGCCGTGGCTGGGGACATTGTGTTGTGTTCTTGAGCAAGACACTTTACTCTCACAGTGCTTCTCTTCACCCAGGTCTGTAAATGGGTACTGGTGAATTTAATACTGGGGGGTAACCCTGGGATGGACTAGCATCCCATCCAGGGGGGGAGTAGAAATACTCCTGGTCGCTTCATGCTACTGAAACTGGGATAAACTCTAGCCTGATGAGCCCCTTGGCTGGTATGCAGACTTAACCTTACCTACCGATGCAAGTCTGACTGATCGACTCCTTGGAGCATTTGCGCTGGCAAGATGGTGCTATCTTACCCACTCTTCATTACCCACTGTGTCCCGGAAAAAATAGTGTTCTCTTTTTTTCATATAATAAATCCTTCATTGATCAAGCTGTTCAGTTAAGATGGCTGGATATTGGCCTCATTCTGATTCTTTATTTACGTGTTAACATGGACTTGACTCTGTCTCTGTCCATAAACACGCAACAAAGAACTTGGCCAATATCCAGCCATCTTGACCTCACACTTGGCCAATAACACATGTATATCCAACTGCAATAATTTCCAAATCTTTAGGTTGCAAGAATGACAAATCTGTCTACACACAGATGTGAAAGTCTCGGTGACAAAGCCAGTGCAACATTTAAAAGTGCCAACATTAGTGAGTTCATCAAATCAAATCTTACCTTAAATTTTAGGTGAGTATTTTCATTATATGCATGATTTTGGCTTAAATGTTATTTTGTTTACTGCTTTATTACCAATTTAGCTTCCTGGCTCGACTAATTATCATGTCCCTTATTCAATTTTAAAATTATTTTACTCTTTGTTTATTTTACTTTGTACAATACAGCTACTTAAATTAAAGGGACACTGTCACAATAATTGTATTTGGTTAAAACTGTTAGAAACTCATGAAATGGTACCTAAAGTTATGTAATAAGGACATACCAGTAATTAGCTCTAGCTAAATGATTAAAAGCAATTTCTTGAAGAAAGTCCACACTGCAGCAACATTTTTGCAAAATTTCAATGATTTTCGAGCCAAACTTGAACCTTTGAAAAACAGACGTCCTGACACTTTTAAAAAAATTTATCCATATCACAATCCATTTTGATCCTCACCATTGTTAGCCATCCTCACTTTCTAATGGGTTCTAATCATTTGTTGAGTACTGCTTTACAAAATGAAACCATTATTGCTCAGCTTCCAGAGATCGATATATGTTTTTGAGATTTCCAAAATCATGCTAAAAATGGTGGCAGTGTCCCTTTAACCCTGTTAATATGGTCACCAATTGGCCATGATGATTGGTCAGATATCTCAAAATTACACTTCTAAACAACTGTTCTTTAATTGGCATCCAGAATGCAGATATAATTTTAACAAAATTGAAACTCCAATCAGTATTATATATACATGTAAAACAATATTAACTATGGAGAAATTAACATAACTGGTTCGAGTGGCCATATAAACAGGGTAAAATTATAAAGACTTATGCAGGTTGGGATTTCAGAAGGCACGGCCTTTGGCCGTATTATCGGGGTGGCTGCATTAATGGGGTTTTCTTAAAAGAAAATGTAAGAAAATGTATGGGCATTTTGCCGGGACCTAAAAAAGTGGTCGTAATAACAAAGTGACCATA
>Ga0126339_10004078_pt1:7500-10726 | contig 10726 bp, 8 predicted proteins | sample OrbTmetagenome_2_FD_92532 | JGI IMG/M metagenome (GOLD analysis project Ga0126339, IMG submission 92532) | Coral microbial communities from Petempiche,Puerto Morelos, Mexico - Orbicella T R C metagenome | ecosystem: Host-associated > Invertebrates > Cnidaria > Coral | place...
ATCTTTCATTGACCAGTAAGTGTTGTTGTCCAGGAAAATGTGGAATACCCCCAGGTAATGTTACAAGACTTATTTTAGAGTCAACCATGAAATATAGCATCGTGTCAGTCTGTAAATAAGCTCCCACCAGTACTGCAAGCTACTTAGCTTTGAACTGAAAATGCCGAAATTTGGAATTTTGTAACACTGTACAGCATTTTTTTTCTTTTTTTTTTTTAACAAAAGGAGGCATTTAAATCACATGCGACACTAACAAACCGTAACAAGGGTCATATATTACATCACTTAATGTACTTTACAATACTTTTTTTTTAAACTTACATTGCTCTCTTTGCATCACATTTGCAAGTTACATTACTTGAATCACTTTATTGCAAGCTTACCATTCTGCTCATTATTTAAGCTTACATCTCTCTCCTTACAATGAAATTGGCAGTCTACAATAAAGTAAGTTGCAACAACGTGCAACTATGATAGAGAATACTTGAGACTAGTTGACATTAATAAGGTTTTTTATTTTTTATTTTTTTTTTAACTTGCAACTGGTCTTGTTGTTAATGTTTTTAATGTTGTTGTTTTTTTTTTCAGTTCCTCTCAGGACAACAGGTTTGTTTTACAAAGAAATATTTGCTAACCATTCGTAGGTTCCTAAGTAAAATATGTTAGTAATATATGAAACACAAAAGACCATGTTTGACAACATTTCCAAGCACGGAGAAGCGAGTTGAAAATATGATGTGCAGCGGAGTATTTTTGGCGAACTTCAATGTGTTTGGAAATGTGGTCAAACATGGTCTTTTGTGTTTGATTTTTAAAAATTTTTTTTTTGAATTTTTTTTTATACTTTAATTGTGATTCACACTACTTACAACACTGCTTCGTCTACTTACCCAATTTACAGTAATGTAACTACTACTTAGGGTGGTGATAACTATTTACAACAGTAATACAACTACTTACACTACTTTAGTACTTACACTACTTGACAATACCATGCAATTACAGATACTACTTACCATACAACAATTTGCATAACTTACTCTACAAAACAATACAATTGCTTATTTAACTTAAGATACTAATACTTACACTACTTACAATATAATACCATTACTGATGCTTCTTACATTCATATTAAAACAATAGTAGTAAAACACTAATAACTGATTTTGCCATCGAGACTGATTATATATTGTAAATTGAATTCAATTAATTTAACTTTCACATTTTTCAGCTTTCCAAATGTTGTAAAGATCGCGCTGAGTTCAATTCAAGAAAATTGAAAGTTTTTTCCAACATTTTGTAAGAATAATAATATTTTTGTGTTTGCACACTTAAGATCCCAAACTTCTGGGTTAGGTTTGGGCTTGTATTTGGGGGAAGATCATAGTCCTTAAATAGTAGCTGTATTTTAGATGTTGTAAAGTTAACTCTATGCTCATTATTGAACCGTGCAAGAACTTTTTGAAAGAAGTTTAGGTTGTCCATTACATCACTTAGTATATTTTACCAATACTTTTTTTAAACTTACATTGCTCTCTCTGCATCACTTTTACAAGTTACATTACTTGAATCACTTTTATTATTGCTAGTTTACAATTCCTCCCATTATTTAAGCTTACATCTCTCTCCTTTCAATAAAATTTACAGCTTACAGTGAAGTGAGTTGCAACAACTTGCAACTATCATAGAGAATATTTTAGATTAGTTGACATTAAGGAAGCTTTTTTAATTTAATTTTTTTTAACTTGCTACTGGTCTAATCGTTTTTTTTTTTTTTAGTTCCTCTCAACACAACCACAAAAGCACCAGAAACACCAACAGGTTTGTTTTACAAAGAAATAGTAGGTAACCATTCGTAGGTTCACAAGTATGTTAGTAATATTATCAAACACGAAAGACCGTGTTTGACCACATTTCCAAACACCTCGAGGAGAGTTGAAAATACGACGCGCAGCGGAGTATTTTTGGCGAACTTCAAGTTGTTTGGAAATGTCGTCAAACATGGTCTTTCGTGTTTGATATATCTTCTCAATCGAAACTAAAACTGAGGAGAAAAGGGAGAAATAAAATTATAAAAATTTATGGTAATTAAGATCAGATATCCAAACGTTATTGAGTTTGAGAAAGACAGTTTTCAAACTCATGACGAGTCCCTGTCCATAAATATGGAAAATAACTCGGCAAGGGTCGAAAATTCGATTTCGCTCATTTTCCTATGGTAGATAGGCTAGGGCATGACAAAAACTACTGAATAGTTTTTTTGGCAAAATATCCTTTTATTTCAAAGAAATATGCAAATTAAATTTTTTCACTATCGTGTTATAAATTTCTTAGTGAACATGGAGTCAATTCAAGACAACATTATAGACGTCATCCTCGGAGACCCAGGAGCAGTTAGTGGGAGCGGGGAAAAGTCTACACGGGTGAGAAAAAAGTTCGGGCGAAGACCCGTATAGAATTTTTCCCCGCCCCCACTAACTACCCCTTGGTCTCTGAGAATGATGTCTATCATGATTGTCTTGAATTGACTCTATGTTTACTAAGAAATTTAGCTAAATTTATAACCCGATAGTGAAAAAATATTCAAGGTACACCAACCTCTATTAAACGGCCAATCCCTATTAAGCGGCCACCTCCCATTTCCCCGAGGGTAGCCCACTTTATTATATGTAAACCATAAATAATTGCACAGCGCGAAAAGACCTAGGTACGAGTTTAGCGTTACAGTATTTACACAGGGCGTGTAGGTAGCGGTGGTCTAGCAAAAGATGACAACACGGGCAATGGTTAACTATTCATTCTTTCCATTGCTTAATTTAATCTCTCTCTACTCAACAAGATTGTGTGCTCCTTGTGGTTCCAAGCCTTACGGAGCCTTGCGTATTAGGATAGAAATTGTCATACCGCTACCCCCTAAAATGGGATGACAGCATTGCGTGACGAACAAACAAGGAACCGCTGCAGCAAAGGATTCAAGCAGCAATAGATCAAACGATGATCAAACGTAATATTTTGGTGTAGTGCAAAGCAAGCAACTATCTACAAATCACTTAGCCGTTTTTGACTTAGATGCAGTGGTGATCAGGCTATCTTGAAAACAGGGAACGGGGAATCGGGGAATGAGAATGGGGAACGGGGAACGGGGAACGGGGAATCTTTAAAATGAGGAATCTTTAAAAGCGGGAATCTTTAAAATGGGGAATCTTTAAAAGCGGGAATCTTT
>Ga0126339_10004079_pt1 | contig 10726 bp, 8 predicted proteins | sample OrbTmetagenome_2_FD_92532 | JGI IMG/M metagenome (GOLD analysis project Ga0126339, IMG submission 92532) | Coral microbial communities from Petempiche,Puerto Morelos, Mexico - Orbicella T R C metagenome | ecosystem: Host-associated > Invertebrates > Cnidaria > Coral | place: Petempiche,Puerto...
GTCTTTGATCAATCAGTTTTCTTGCCGCGACAAATGCATTTGAGTTATTTCAATTAAATTAGATTGACCAGAAAAACGTTGTTGTTCTTCGTTTAATTGAGGTCTCCTTATCTGGCCAGATGAAGTGAAATTCAGAATTTAATTGACCAGCGATGTTCTTGTCGATCCGCAAACACCAATGCAAAACAGAAGGTCTGTCAGTTTCATAAGGAAATTTCGCTTGTTAATTCGCCAGTTCAAACCCACTGACCACCAGTTCTCCTCTTTGATCGCTTTAATACTTTCCTAATGACTTTAACGTTGGTGGTTCCGAATTTTTTTTATTTCTATTTTTTTATTTTGAAAATTTAGTGCCGAAGTCTATTTTCAGTCCATTTGGTTGTAGATATTCTTTTTTTCTTTTGTATCTTCATGGCGTTTGCAAGTCCTCTCACACGCCATTCTTCATTTCCCAAAGTAGAAAAAAAGAACCGTCAAGTAAAGTTCCAAACTTTATTTCATCGCATACCGTTCAATTTCTGACAACGATATTTCCAAATACTGTTCAATTTTGTTCAAATTTCGTGGCCGAAAATCTGAAAATGGAGGATTTTTTCACTCTAAACCATCCATTGCCGAAAAAAGACCGACTCACGACATCACCAAAACACGTTCGACAGCCGTGTAGAGGACCATGTGTGATACTGAAATAAACGTAAGCAAAGAGAATTTGAAGTTGCCAGTGATCTTAGTTACAGTCATAACTGTTTCCTAGACTTTTCCTTTTCATTGTTTTGGGTTCCTCTTTCCGGATCGTGCAATTTGTCATGAAAGCCACAAAGCTGGCCTTCTGCCGGAGAGAGCGCAAATTTTGAAAAGCTTTTATTCATATAAAACAGACAGCAGCCTTTAGAAACTCGCAGTTCTCAAAGTTTTGACTGAATAAATCGTATTTATCAAGGAGATACATCACTTTAGAACTAATTTCATCGGGCGGTCCTTTGATAACGTTTTGTCCAATGACAATATTTTGGCTTGCAAGTTGTCACGACACCAGATTAAAACCAAAACTTCTCGAGTTTTGTGATCTACGAAGCTAACAGTTTCTATAAATTTGTTGAAGCTTGTCATTGACTCCGTTTTAAAGATTATACTGTGAAGAAGGTATTTGTAAATGGCTTCTCGATTTTCATAGTTGTTCGTCAAGTTCGGCCAAGTCTTTGCCAGTGGAGAATTTGCCGGTCTGTGAGTAAAAATTAGACACCTTTTTTTTTGGTTCAATCACCAAACGTTCTGAATAACCAAAAGTAACCTTGCTCTTTTAACAAACGTTGAAGCAAATAAAATCACTACAAAAGTTTTTAACGTACCAGCAGGTGTCCTACCTCGAAGAAAAAGTTCTAGGAAGTGATCTGTGAGATTTGAAAGTCGTCTTTGACACCACGGGTTTGGCCTCAAAATGAAACTTCTCCTTTCACTCGGTCGTTTCATGTTGTTTCTCCGCAACAATAGTTTAGCATACATGCTGATTTCTGGTGAAGTCTTCGAAAAAAATATTGGATGAGGTTTGAGTCTGACAGAGTCCTCAAGCAAATGATAAGAACGGTCCATGGATTCACGGCTTTATAGAAAGACACTGACTAACGTGAAGCCGACAGACTGGGGTCGAGTCACGCGTGTGATCCGCGCGGTGTGAGAATGCGCATGATTAGAGCGCGAGGTGACATGACTTAGTTTATACGAAGTTGACGAACTTTGTTTCATAACCCACATTTTCCGTCTCTTTGTCTCTCGCGTCCCCCCTTTCACCGTAAAGTAAAGTATTACACGGATAGAAATATTTAGGATTGATATAAAGCGTGACAACCATCACGTTGTCGTGTTTGTAAGTGGACTAATTTAATATCCAAGCACTTTTCGGACATGACTAAAACACTGTGCTATTCATCCTGTCACGAACATGGCATCATTCACACTTTTTTTTTTTTTGTAAATTGAAGAAAGTAGACTCAATAAATGGATGTTTTCTTTATCACCAGTGGAATAAGGCAAGTAATTGACCACGATTTCAAAAATAGGCTATAACGGCCTTTGATGTCGAGAAATTTCGCGAGCATGAAGACGTACGGTTGCCATGATAGCAAAAATTTACAAGCTGTGGTGGAGAAGAAATTCGACCAAAGCAAAACACAGCTTTCAGTCTAAAATGTGTGATATTTCAATTTAAGTTCCCTTCAACAAATAGTTCCAACGACAACCAGCACTTTTAATTAGATACATAACTAATCGCAAATATTTAGAACGTACTTCCTCTGAATAAGACACGACAAGGGACCACGCACAAGAGCAGTTCATGCAGAAGAACACGTTTAGCAGTTGTCAGAGTGGCATTAACTAGTCATAATAATGTAATCCTGTATCCGAACAGTCTTTATATAAACTCAAACACTGAAGTAGAATTAGCAGCTGCGATAAAAACGTGACTGAGTTGTGATTAGCTTCGAACTTGAAGAAGCTTTCCGAGAAACCCTTTCAAAGCTAACTCTCTTAAAGGGTTTACGTATCGCGGGTTGAATGTTTCAATGGTGAAATTTTTAAAGCAACGTCAATAGATGTTTATGGTTTCTCAAATGCTGACGAGTTAAAATATGAAACAATTTTACGAGAACCCACTGCACAGAACGGCGTATGTATATCAATAAAACGACCGAGGCAAACTGACCAGTTTTAGGCGGCTTCGTGTAGAAAGTCGCACGTACCTTCGAACTAATAGTGTGTAAAGGATTGCCAAGTCCTCCCTGTTCTGTAGACCTTGCTTGCACACGCATTTGAACAAATTTCCCCAGAAACGGTGTTTGGTTTTCCAATTTTTCAAACAGTTTGTCTGTTTAACGGTGCTCTTCGACAAGACCAGCTTTCGCGACGCCATGTTGAAACGTTGACTGTATTTGTATAGCCGAGAGGTCTTGGGTACGAATGTAAGGGAGTAGTCACTATTATAACATGTAAGACATGTGTAAATTGACGAAGTACTCTGTCTTCTCTGTCAGAGACCATCCAGTGAGAAACGATTCGACCGGACATGAAAATTAACACCCCAAAAAACAGCCCACATCGGTAGAATTTCTTATCGCTAGAATTTCTTTTCTTCTTGCCCATATACAGACCATCACAATGAACTCGCAAGCTGATTTCGATTGAGAAAATCATAGGAAAGGTAGCTGACAACAGTACAGTAAAATGGATATACATTTCTCTTGATAGTTTCGCATCGATGCTGTTTACAATGCTAGTCAATTCTTGCAGTGGTCGTCTCACCTCATAAAACCTGTTGAACATATTGCGTTTGTCACGTTTTCGAATCCCACACAGTCAGGAAGAAACCAGTGTAGTTACGCGACTTTCTCAACAGTTGGATTTATAGCGTCCTCGCTGATAAACTTGAACTCGCGACTTTGTTGGCAAGCAGTTATAATTCTTTGATCAGCCAATTAAGGGTGTTTGGAGATACTAGCTGTTATTAAGACTCACAAAATACCAATTTCAGACCGCACGGCTTGGCAATGTTTTAATTTGATTTAGGCAAAGGCTTTGGAAATACTTGATGTCTCAGGACTTAGAAAAGAGCAAGTTTCACGCAGGATAACGCCTCAGTAGAAGTCGGCTTCAAACTAAGGAAAGCATTCTAGTCTTTTACTGAACACAGAGTGATGAGCAACTAAAATCTCTTCAAAATTTCAATTCAGTCACACTTGCGGGTTATTGGAATAAACGCATTCATCTGGTCACCAAAAAGAAAATTTGTCGATCTGTTTTTCAAGTTCTCCCAACAAATGCTATACACAAATGCCTTGAAATTGGTTAGAGGAATTTGTTTGTTGATCTCAGGTGTTAGGAGGTTTATCAAATTAATGTCTGTTCTGTTTACTAGAAGCTGGCCACCGGCAAAAAAAAGTGAACATCTTCGATCCTGACCTTCCTCAGGAAAATGAACGAAAAAGCAAACACACCAAATTTTCAAACACTGGGCCCGATCGCAGCTGTTCGTAGCAAGTATTTATTGGGTTTTCCTTCTGTTGTTTGCCGGATAAGCCTACACAGGACCCATCGTGCCGGTTTCCACGTACGTCCCGAAACAAGGACATTGCCGATCCCTCTCTTTGTATCCCAGTAGCATACAAAGCCTTTTAAACAGAAGTTTTGGTGGTGTTTTTGATTAAATGAAAGGTCTTTACCAAAGAAATATCTCATTTAGAATTGCTAAAAATGTTCGTGGTAGTTTGCCAAGCAGGCAAGGATATCGTTTCAACCACATGTTGGGCTGCAAGTTCCCGAAACCCGCCTAGTTCGCTTTGTGGTAGTTACGAACTGCAACTGAGAAAGCATATTCTGGGCAGATTCTATAGTCGCTCAAATTTAAACATTTCTGTTGAAAATAAAATAACCTATAAAATCATAAACGAGCAATATCAATTCTGTTCAATTTGTTTTCATGGCAAGTTCCTTAGTTAATTCCCGTTTCTGATGACCAAGCACCCGGTAGGTACAAATTAGTCAAAATATTTTTGTACGGCAACGATAACACTGCAAAACATTAGCGACCTCCTCGCATCATGTTGAAAAGCAGTTTAAACAAGGAAAATCACCACTGAGATAAATTTTTAGACGTACCAGAAGATATCTTGGCTTTGAAGAAAAGCTCTGTATAGCGACTTCTTCGGTTTGAAAATGCTTGTACTCGACGCGGCGGCGGGACCGGTTTTAAAAATACACCTTTCCTTGCATCGTGAATCACACTTGGTCTTCCCATGTTGTTTCGCTGTAGCAATAACTTGGCATACATGATGATATCTCGGGACGAACTGAGCGAAAGTTGCTCTGTTTGAGGTCTATTGAAACTGAAGAACGAGCACCATGAAAGTCACAACTCATTGAAGAAAACACCGCCGAGAAGCTGAGAGACTGGGAACTAGATGAACGCAGGACGTGCTAGGTAACACGGTTGTGCTCCCGTTGATCGTTGCTAACACGTGAAATTATCGGACTTGGACTGAGATCGCGTGAGACCGTCAAGTTAATCAATATTCCGATAAAATAAATATCAGGAAATGTACCAAATTGGTATTATTTTTATAAAGTAAGATAACCCATTTCACACTTATGTGACAAAATAGAAATTTTGGAAAATATTATTTTGTATATAACATGGACGAGAAACTGTTGAGTCTGTTTGATGGGGAACTAAAACTTTCCTTTGACTGCGAAGCTAGAGAGAGGTGGAGTCAAAGCTAAGCTGATGAGGAGTTCATGCTTATGAACACGTTCACTTAGCGAAAGCTTGTTTTGATATGTCACGCTATGAAGTTACCATCGGTTGGTCATTACATGGCGGTATTTATGTTAAAGAAATCGATCGTAGTTGTCTGTGGAAGTGTATCCCTCCCCTGATATTAATCATTGTACTGATTCATTTTCTGCAAGTCATGGACTCTTGCGTGGTCAAAACTGTAAACAACATCTGAAGATGGTTACTATCTCATACAGTGATGCGATTGGTTCATTTTTGAAAAGTCTTCATAAGAAACCTTTTTAAATCTTTGTTGTTTCGTTTTAGCGCGAACGAGTGTGACTGAAAAACCCATGCCATCAACAAGACTGTCATTTGCTCCACTAGGAACTCACAGAGTTGATACCATGGAAAACCAGTGACCTGTAAGCGAATTTTCTAAACAAGACCAATATAACAGGAGGTAAAGAACAAAATAGCCATACGCTATCGCAAAGTTTACATTTAATTTTTGCAAAGCTTTTCTCGCATTAGTTTCTCCAATACCATTTAAATGTTGATCAAAATATCGCAATCGTTTGGCAAAGAGTAAAGAAGGTTGTGAGAAAGAAAAACATTTTGAAAGGGGAAAATGCCTTGATTTATGTCCAAATTCTCGAAGCGAATACCAAAGAAAGGTACTGAGACCAGTAAAATGAATTTGTAAGTTGACATCAGATCTTAACGGATGATCCGCTAAGACCATCAAGAAGTAATTATTTGCGCGAGCGAGCCTCAGTTGTGCTAATTTTGTAAACTCAAGCCTTTTGTCGTTTTCTTAAAATTATTTACTTGTCTACTACTATCAAGACCCTTTTCTCTTTTGTTTTTCTTGCGAACAAATTATGCACGAGCCGGGAGTTTTTAACGCACGCGGTTAAGCGACTTTCCTCTTTAACTGTTTCGCATGAACACATGTCAAATGAATTTCCTTGTCGGACTCAGCCGGCACGATTAAAATTTGCAAGTATGAAAACCGACCCACATGGGAATTACCTTATTTATTTATTTAGCTTAAATATTTTTTCTCTTTTTGGCTTCATAAATCAGTGAGGTTAAGAGGTTAACCCTTTCAAACTAGCTAAAACTGATAAACGCTACCGCCCCGCGTTATCAGTTGGGAAGTGCACGTGCGTGTTCGATAGCCGGTTCGGGTTGTCACGTGAAACGAATTGCGCGGAGTAAAGATTCTACCGGCTAAAAATTATTGCCTACCTCTGGCTATAAAATTACAAATCCTAATTAGACGATTCTTGATATTTAAGATAAATGTAACGAAATTTAACAGATAAGAATTTAAGTTAGCATACCAGAGGACATCATGGCTTGGAGGAAAAGTTGCGTTGAGCGATGGGCCCGGTTTGGAACTTTTCTTTGACTGGCCGACAGCGACGAAGCCGGCATCACAAGAAAACGTTTTCTTCTAGAATTGTGAATTACACTCGGCCTTCCCATATTTTTTCGCTGCAACAATAACTTGGAATACATGATGGTCTTTCAATAAACTGGATGAACAAACGAGTTTGGTTGAGTCGTTAAAGAAGAAAGATTCTTCCTTCGAATATGGCTCAAAACACTGAAGTGAAGCTGGGAGACTGGGCACGAGTAAATGGACGTGAGACAGCGCACGATTAGGAGGTGCTTCAGCAGGTAATGGTTTTACGAAAACAAAACGATATTGGTAATTCTTGAGTCCCTTGTCAAGTCAGTGTAACATAGTAACAAGAGACAGTACACAAAATGTTGGAGTGATCCGCATAGTGAAAACGATCGTGTTTACTAGAAAATTACTCTAAAAATTACTTTTCACGAATTTCAATTTCACCACGTTATCTGTCAACATGTCACTCGTTGAATAAATTGCGTGACAACATCTCATTCAAATTTGGCATGAGTTTACTACTTTTGTTTTCGTATTCTGACGAGAAAGCAAGTAGCTTCACATAACTTAAAAAATTACAAGAAAATTACAAAAAAAACCGGAAGTTGTATCTACTTTTACTTTGTAAGTTGCTCAGTTGTTTTGGTTTGGGGCATTGGGGTCAAAGTTAGATATGAGCAGTATTCGCAGAGTTGTACAGGATTACAACTTTAAACTTCTTTGTACAAGTTCAAAAAGACAACTGGTTCGCTTGCGAAGAGAAAACGACGCTACCGATATTAAGATTTTGCAAAGACTAGAAACACTGTAAAGGAGCTTATGACAAGATGCCTCTGAGTTCGTTGCAGAGCCGTTGTGCATGACAGAGGACACGTCTGTTAACTGGGTTAGTTGTTTCACGTGGGATTACATATGGAAAGCAGTTTTAAAGCAAACTGTTTTTAAATGACAATGAAATTATGCTGGTGATTAGCAATTTGGCGACAGCTTTTGTGTGGCAAGAACAAGCAGTATACAGAAACAGTTTCAATCCAGCTAATTGAACTGCAAGTATTATTTATTGAACCCAGTGTATCAGACGATACAAAAATGTATTTTATAGTTCTTGGAGATGCGTAAATCGAAGTAACTACATTTGATAGAAACTTTAGCCAAAGGGCTATAACTCTAGGGCTACAACCGTAAAATCACATGTCGACCAGATTAATCAAGTAAATTTTTAGGTTTTTTTGTTATAGCAATAGCAGCGCGGCGGACCACAACGATAGAAAGATTAAAAATGTCTTCGATGGTTGACTTCGTGGAAAATTGAAAATCTGCCAAAATGCCCGAAAGGAGAAGGTGAGATTTTAAAACCACTGTCGCTGTGTGCATTTAGTTGAGCGAAAATAGTCGCCATTAATCATATCCAGCGTTGACCAGCCACAACTACCTTATTTTGAACTGATCACCAAACAACCTTCCTGTGGGACATCGACTTGAAAGTATGTGATTATTTACAAATATCACCCTTTCCGTTTGGAGAAGAAAGTCAACTTTTGGATAAGGAATTCGGGATTTTGAGGATTTTGGTTGACAAATTCTAACTATTCGCTCACCTTTCGTATATTTTTTAGCTTTTTCTTGGAGCTGCTAGGCCTGTTTCGCAAACAACTGAATTCTAACTTCCAGTTGAAGTAAACACGAAATTCGTTGACATGCGCAAGAAAGGCTGAGCAAATTGCCGAGGTGCGACTTATTACCGTTGAAAAGACCGCCCTTTTGATTGCTTATATCATAACAAAAAAAGCTGAAGGAGGTTAAAATAATGATTATGATGACAAGCCTGATTTTTCTCTAAAACTCAACCGCAACGTCGTTATGTACTTCATAACAAAACGAACAAGGACAAAACGCGGAACGGGGGTGGGGTGGGTGGGGAACAGCCGATATACTCGGTGTTGTTACAGCAAAAATCGTGCTACAACACACGGAAAACCGTTAAAAAAACAAGTCTGGTCTTGTTTTGAAGGGTCTTGATTGATTGTCAAGCTGCCAGAATTTTAACTAAAAGATGATAAAGACCACGACAAATACTTTTTGTAATCAATATATCTGAGCCAAGATGGTTCACAAGTAAACATTTGAAACAAGCAATTGATTTTTGAAGTATTTGTTTACTTCAAGACGACAAGAATATAAAGTACTTGTGTTTTGAACTCGAATATAAAATGTTTTATTATTCCATATATTACCCCTTTTTACCATATTAGGCCAGAGAACGCGCAAAATATAAGCCCGCGTTGCACTGTAGAGTCGTATATTGTTCGTCATTAGCACGCTCCCTTTGCGATCGGTACGATTTTCGGATCATTCAGGATGTATTTCAAAAACTAGAAGCCCAAATACTAGAAAATGAAATTATATTGTTCATTGCTCGTATTTTTGATTCCTTTATCTCCACGCAACTCGCAAACTAAAACATCCGTGCAATATGTTTAACTATCGCATAAGGTGTATTGCATAATTAGTCACAGTGCAGTCAGTCAACACGCTATCGGTAAGCAGTGTTAGTGGAAGTCTTGAAAACCGCGTAAGGTTCGTTTAGCCTTGCCACATTCAGTACTTGGCTCGAAACGCTAATTCTCCATACAGATTATCATACATTTTTCTCATTGCTCGTTCTTAGAATTTGGTGTTACATCAAGATCGACAATATCTCCTAGTTGATGATTACCTTTGCTCTCATCACCTGCCTGTCTCAAAATGTATGATATTGTCAAGAGAAATTAGAAGTTGAGCGGACTTGGAAACGGTTAGAAGGCAAATAACTCGAGCTAGTTTGAAGATAGATTCTAAACCCAGTGGAATTTTGCTTTTAATAACTGAAATAAGAATCCAGGCCAAAATTCGAGACGTAATTAACTTTTTCGTTGAATTATGCGTTGTCAGAACATAATTTTTATTCAAACAAGTGTTCTTTTTTCATCGGTTTTTTGATGCTAAGGGACATGTTTGACCGCACGCCCTTTTCTCGCTCGTTAATGTGATATTTTGCCTATCGGAATCATAGACAAAATTCGAGATATAATAAACTCGTTCCTTGAGCTGTGGTAGATGTCAGAACATTCTGACAACTGAGTTTTTCTTCTTTTTGTGCTGTTGGAAATCACTCTAAGGGACATGTTTGACCGCACGTTCATTTTTCGAGTGCTAACGCAACATTTTACTTTTTGGTGCCACGCCCCTGACAATGGCGGTGGAGATCATAAGGAAAAATAACTCCAAATTTTCTAGAAATTACTAAACTGATAAAAAGTGATCAAAACAGGGGAAATGACAGGAGTGAACAAACTACTGCCTAAAAGGATGATTACGTTGGCCTTCAGAAATAGCTAAGCTGCTATATATCATTAAAGTCATTTATCAGTGCATTTGCGAGCTGTAGTAGATAACTACTGTAGTGAGAGTTGTTTGTGTACCCCAGTGTGGTCTGCCAGCTATCTCATTGCTATATCGGTAAAAGGCTGTCACGATTTGAACTCAAAAAATCCACTTGATTGACAATGATAGACAATGCGAGATAGAAACAAAAGCCGCCATCAAAAACAAACGGCATATACAGTTGGTGAACTCATGGCATCCCAGACTGTAAACGCCATATATCGACATTTGTCTGACTTGGTCATGAATCATAAACCACCACAAAACGTGAGGTTTGAAAATGTAGTTTTACAGCCCCAATTAGCGACAGAAAAAGTTATCTAACTACTTTTTTTAGCTTTATTTCCTTTTAGTCATAAAAAGATCAAGCCTTTCATTATAGCGCTTGTATACATGGTGAAAAGTATTTTCCATTATCAATTGTTTCATTAGACTTGAAGGGACACATTTCCGGGAACGTGCAAGTAATCACGGTTAAAACTGTCTTTATATCAGACAATGGTCACTGAATCCACCACAAAAATTCTTGGGATAGCCACTTCTAACGTATAAGATATCAAAATCAACGTTATTTTTATGTCATCGCGATACCGAATTTTTTTTATCGAAGTTCCCTA
>Ga0126339_10004081_pt1 | contig 10725 bp, 4 predicted proteins | sample OrbTmetagenome_2_FD_92532 | JGI IMG/M metagenome (GOLD analysis project Ga0126339, IMG submission 92532) | Coral microbial communities from Petempiche,Puerto Morelos, Mexico - Orbicella T R C metagenome | ecosystem: Host-associated > Invertebrates > Cnidaria > Coral | place: Petempiche,Puerto...
CATCGACGGGACACGGCAATGAACTAGCATCCCATCTGGGGAGGAGGGCATCGGGAGAAACAGTCAGTCCTATTAGCTTCATTCCATAGAAAATAGGATAAACTCCAGTAGCATGGGCTGGCTTGGCAGGGCAAGTAAAACAAAACTGCCCCCCCCCCCGCCCCTCCTTAACTCAAAGCCTAGATCCGCCACCGCAAGAATTTTGTTATAATGCTTTTCACAAGGACAAAAGACGTATTTTCTGCAAGCTGTTTTGAATTAATAAAACCATATGAAGTGTTATTAAAAACTTTGACAAAAAATTAAAATGGAGCATTTTATTACTCTATTTTAAACTGATTGTGATCGAGGGTTGTGAAAAGCACGTAGACTGTACTGTTTGGAAAGGTCTGACTTCTGCAGCAGATAAAATTTAAAAGGACAATAATATCTGTAACAATAGTGCATGTAATCTTGCAAGCTTATATATCTCGGGCGATTTACAGTTGCATAATAAAAGAGAGTTGTGGGCAAATCTGAACTGATCTATAAATAAAGGTAAACTTAAGCTTATTCAAAAATTAAAATTGAAAATTGAATTGTGCTTATCAAATTATGAACTTCAGTTAATAACAATAGAAAATTACTTCGTACCTCAGAGTCGACTCTTCGCGACAGTTTTTCTGCAAAATGATCAAATGACACAGCTTGAAGGTGCCGTGGTTGTCCAATAATCAAACATCCTTGGACTTGAGGATCAAATGAAGTTTTCGTCGCGGAAAAAACAAGAGTAGTTTCCGCCATTTTGAGATCGTCCTTGATAGGGAGAAAATGCCCGCTGAGACACAATCCTCGTAACGCAGGCCCAACTCAGGTCAGCTCAGCCGCTTCAGTCACGAATCGAGAATGGGAATATTGTCACTTGTTCAATGAAGGAAATCGAAAATTTCAAGAGAAATAGTTTGGAATGGTTAAAAATGCAACATTAAAATTCAGAAATTAGTTCTTTTGTCCGACCTTCTCTAACCCGCAAAATCACGAATCCCGCGCGCAAGTTCCCGTGAGTGGTCAGCGGTATTAAAAAAGCCCGCGAAAGATCTGCGAAATCTCTGCGAAAGAAATTTATGTATATGCTACGAAGAAGCCACAGCTTTTTATCGTGTCAGATCAGATTAAACATGGACAGGTTTTTCCTGTTTCTTGTAGTCCACGATGATGATCCTGCGACTCAAGAAGGCAAGATGAATTCAACAAATTTATTAGTCATTTAACAGTTCCGGTTAATTAATAGCTTTGATGAGTCTCATTTCAGTTTGTTTGGAAGAATACTGATACTGAGGATGTTTGTTTTGATGACATGATTGTTGTGTATAGTCCTTGGAAAAAATTTCTTCACCCTCAAGTTGGAACATATGCTTTAGTTCAAGTTAAGCTTGAGCTTTCCTCTCTGTTTCTTGTACCGTAAAATCTGTGTCAATATGATCAACAACTTGGTTATTCGTTGAAAGTAGATTGAGCTTAACCGCTCTGGAAAGTGGGAGAGCAGTCTGGCAGATGGAACCTCTCTAACCCCTTGCAACAGAAAAGGGCCAGTGTTGAGAGAAGATGATTGATTGATTGATTGAAAATTTTTGTCAAAGTCCTTTAGTCCATAAGTGGTGAGAATCTGCTGAGATGTCCTTGGGAAATATCAAGTGCCCTGCGTGTGAATTTCTTTTCATTTAATAGAAACAGAAAATCAGGAAAATTTCTCTATGTTACTGTGCACTGACACTTAGTTCCTTGCTATGTTCTAGGCTATTGCCAATGCCCTAAAGATGGGATTCCTGGTCTTCAGAGCTTGGTTAAAGATCTTGTTTCTTGTCATGATGAGAGTGAAAATTCAAGCACAGATCTTGATAATGCTCAGTCAATGTTGTTTGGTGAGTACATGTTCCTGACATTGATATTGGGCTCTTGAAGCAATTCATGACTGAAACGTGAGCATATTACAGTGGAACCCTGTTAATCTGGTCACCAACGGGAGACAAAAATCTGGCCATATTAACAGGGTGGCCATATTATAGGGGTTCTTTAAACAAGGAAATGAATGACTGAGCTTTTGTTCAGAGCAGAATAAAGTAGCTGTAACTACGAGGTGGCCATTCTACTGTTTTTCTAAATTTCACCTGAAATTCCATGGACTTCATCATGATGTCCTCTCATTGGGCCAGTGGGTGCTTACTGCATGGACTGGGTACTTATGGTTTACTTACTCACCAGGGTAAGACTTACGTAACTGGGTCAAGACATCATTTTTGAGACATGTACAAAATGGAATGGTTGGTTACTTTATTATTTTCTATAATTATAAATGCATGTAGATGAACAACATTAAATTTCATTTCAATTCTTTGTTGTTCTATTTTGTTCTGCAAAATCCTGTAATTTTAAAATGTTCAGCTAAGCTAGATTACACGTCATTACCCTGTGTTGTAAATGACATCTTTGACCTTATTTGAACTTCCTCCCTTTTTTTCTTACATGCAGATCCTCTTTTGGCTTTAAAGAACTGGACACCTACTATTCATTTCAGTCTTGTTGAGGACAAGCAATTTTCAAATCAATTTGAGGTGATTTTAATTTGCTTAACACTATTATTGGGTGGAAAATGGCAATTAGCAATAAATCACATGACACTTAACAAGTATGAACCAAAAGCACTCTCATTTTATATAACTATTTGCTTAGTCATTATCACCCCCATATGCTGTGATGCCAGCATACGCTGAAGCCAGATTTCTGGTGATTCAAATATTAATTGTAAAGACGGTGCCTACTTAAAATACAAAGGTTTTTGCGCCAGGCTAGGACCATGTGGAAAAAGTAGATCTTTGCAAGGGCTATTGGAATCCACCAAGAAAAATGGGGGTAGCCACGCATTTTTTGAGACAATTAGCCTTGAATCACAAAATGCTGACATCGGCAATTTTCTGAAAAAAGAAGAAAAGGACATTTCTTCACAGATTTCCTTACAATTTTCCTTTACATATAGAGAAGCAAACAAATTTATAAAGATCTTAAAACTGCATGGTACACGGTAACATAAAAACCCTTTTTGGTATGTTTTTAATAACAAAATCGTTGCAACAGTGCCCTTAGCATCTCTGACAGCCTTCCTCTGGTTCAGCTAAAATATAGTCTAAACACCTTTTACTCACAACCAAAAACCTAATCACGTGTTGAATAGTTTTGCCACTTCCATTTCATAACATAAAATGTAGGGGTAACCACATGTTTTTCTAAGTTATTGATCTTTTTTGAGATTTATGGTGTGTGCTACAGTTTTCCTGCCACCTCCCCAGTAAGTCAAACATTTCTCGCGCTTGTTTTGCGTGAGCACTATGCCATCGGCAGGAACATTTTTGCAGTTGGATTTCAGTATAATTTTTGCCAGATAACAGCTAGTTTTTCGGCTGAAAGATGTTAACAGTTAGTGGTTAGCGATATGCTGCTCTTCTGGTGTTTCTGGTTAAAGTACTTGTACAGGCTCATTAAACTTGATTTGGTCACAGTAGGAAAATTTTGCTCTCATTTTAGTCGTCAGTACTTAGTAGCATAGTTGATTGTGTCAATGTCAACCCCAGCGTGCGCATGGCACTTAAACCATGTCTTGTGCGATGCACAGAAGGTGTGCGCACTAATAAAAGTAGGCACTGTCCTTAAGAGAAGTTTCCCAGAGTCTACAGCAAAGGACTGGGATCATGTGTACTGACAGCACTGCAGTCAAGTATCGATCGATACCCTCGATCGACCCTCGATCGTTATGCGATCTGTTAAATACTGAGAAGCCCTCCGATGGTCTCTAAAAGTCATACATGACACGATTGACACTCCATCGACACCTTGGTTGACACTTGATCAACACTCCATTGACATCTTGGTTGACAGTCGTTTGAGAGTCGACTAATTTTTGATCGAATCATATTAGTTGGTCGATACTCGGCCGGCTATAGACCGACTGTTGATCAAGTGTTGACAGAATGTTGACCAAGTATCAATCGGGATTTTGATCAGGTATTGATCGAGATGTCGATCAAGGGTATCGATTGAGGGTATCGATCGAGACTCGACTGGGGATGCCTGTAGTACACATGATTGAAAGACTGAAGGATTTGGGACTGTGAGCATTGCTAAATATAATTTAATGCCATGTGACTTGTAATTAATGAATTCATTTTTAGTTCAATGCTGTGTACCAGGGGGTTTCCTTAAGGAGAAGGCACCAAACAAATTGACTGGCTAGGGTGCAAAGAAAACATTTTTCTTAGTCTTGCCCTTCAGGCAATCTCTATCTACAGTACTATGATGTACTATCCCATAAATCATTCTTACTACATGTATCCCCAAAAAGATCTCTACTTATACTACTGTAATAGTTTTGAATTTCTGCAATTGAAATTTTCCTAAGCAACTTCACTTGCCCATTCAGCTAGTAAAGGACAGAATCCACTATCCTGACTGGATAATCCACTAGTCCCAGGCTATCGGCCAGCACTTTCTTTCCACACTGTAACTAGGGAAGGGGCTATGGGGGCTCTGGGTTAAGGTTGAGAGGTAAGGTAAGCCAGGTAAGCCTGAATAGCTCTCTGGCCAGTCAGCCTGAATGGAGCATGTGTACTAAAGGCATCCACAGTCGAGTGTCAACTGATACACCCAATTGACCCGCAATTGACTCTTGATCTGGAACTAGTTGCGGGGCAAAAAATTCTTGTAACTGTATGTAAGAAATCAAAATCAAAATTGTAAGTTCAACAGGTAAAGTTCAAGTTTGACTGAGGTGTCAATGGAGTGCTGATCCATATCGAGGGTGTCAATCAACACTCGACTGCGGATGCCTTTAGTACACATGATCTGCCTGAATAATGCTCAGGTTACTGACCCTGCTTACAGTAAGCTCTCAACAATGATAATGATAATGACAACACCCTAACCTCCTACCTTTCACCCCTCACCTGTCAACCTGTCAAGATTTTTCCAGCCTGGTTAAGCCCTGTAATGGAGATTATTTCTTATGAAGAAGTTCACTTCAAAACTTGGCTTGGCTGTGAATAACAATAATATTGCCTTCCTGTTGAAAACCTTTATGAAGCCACCTGTGTTCATGTAAATGTTGCCAAACGATCTAAGTTCTTCATTTGTTGCTGATAGTAAAAGTACATGTAGATGTACTCTTAACCAATACTTCTGATTGAAGATGCATCTGTAGAAAAACATTTTTAAAGAAATTATATTAAATGCTTGCATATGACATGTCATTGTCATCTTAGTGCCATTCAAGAATGAAATTTTCATTGGAGACAAGACGCTACTAAAATATATGAGTTTTAATACATGTATGTCTTTTAAAATATTCTAATAGTGTTGTTTTTATTATTTGCTGCAAAATACTTGCTGTGTCTTTTTTCAGTGTTATTCAAGATGGCATACAGGAGAATATCTCAAGGAAGTATTGAGACTACTTGAAAAGCCAGTTAGTCCTAGGAATCAGAATCCTGTCGATGTAAGGTATTGATTGATATTTCCCTATGAGTATGCACTTTTTAATATGCGCGTTGGAGGGTACTGGTGGATGCCCTATGCTCGATTCATTTAAGTCCATCAAGACTTGGCTGACTATTGACTGACTGTTGATCAGGGATAGAGTGTTGACAAAGTACCAATTGGGATGCTGATCGAGTACTGATTGAGATGTCGATCAAGAGTATCAATCGAGAGTATGGATCAACACTCGACTGTGGATGCCTTTAGTACACATGACCCGCGTTCATCAACTAATTACATGAACTTCTTTAACACCACTAGTAGAGCTCTACATGCATGCCAAGCTAACCCAGTAATAGGGAGCTTAAGAAAACCACATCGGCAACAGCAATGGCAACATCGCTAAACAAAAGATTTATGAGCGGAACAATGGCTGTGCACGTGCATTATAATTCTTAGTTCATTTCTTTGCCGTCCTCTGCAAAACAACAACGTGAAATGACCAAATTCTGCATTGTCTGGAGAATGTGAACCACGACGGCTGGTTTTTTAAATTTTTGTTTTGAGTTAATCGATGTGTCCTGGATTCAGTTTCATGATGGCTTTGACAGTGATAGACAAATTAAATGACTCTAGAGTACCACGAGATTTGTAGGTAAAATATAAACCCATTTTTTAATCAACGCTGTCCTCGATGTCGCCATTGTGGTTTCTTAAGCTCCCTAATATTCAAGCAACACCAGACAATAAAGAAAATAAAAGAATGAGACTGGAATTTGGGCAAATTAATCTTTCTTACAAGTTTAGGTTGAGTGGTATGTGTAGGTCAGCATTGGCAAATAGCCCCATCAGCAGTTGTGACAATTGCCTGCCTTACAAGACACATGACTGTTAATTTTTACTTTGTTTATTAAAACTGATCCAGGCCCCATTGGTTTGTAATAAAACTTCTCTTGCTCCTAAATAGTTCTGATAGTGATGCTGAAATTTCTGAAAGACTACACCAGCTTGCAGATGGTTTACCAGATCAAGGTACTTCTGTTCAGTAATTTATGAATAGTTCTCCAAATTTAAGTGATACATAAATTAAAAATCTATAATTTAATTAATTATTATATTTAATTATTTAATTAATCATATCTTGTTCCTACTATTTACTAACTCCACACAAGAACATCAACCTTATTAATTATGTACTAAACTGTTATTAATTTATTGTTTTTTATACAAATTTGGTCATTACTTCTTGTAATGTTGTAAAATTGTACAGACTATTGAATTCCCTACACACATTTGTATATAAATAATGAATAAATAATAACTTTATTTAAAGATGGGAAAAAGAACTTTTAAAACAGTGGGGGAACTGACAATAGGTTTATTCCTAATGCATTCAATATTCATGTTGCCAGTGATTTTTTTTAACTTACTGTCTTTTAGGCAATGTTCAACAACGGGCCAATAATATAACTGTAATTTGTTATTTTATTAGCAGGAGTTCCCATTGATGTCTTTTGGTTCATTTGTGGAAAGACCAATGTGCCAATCAGGTAATTTTATTTAATTTATAAGGATAATATTTTAAACATTTCAATTTTTGTCATTAATGTTTTGATCTGACCTCATTATTTGTGAACTGTGGTTTTCCTACAAAAAATTTGCTTTGTTTCTTACTTCTTCAAGGACAGTTAACCTGCATTTGAAGAATTATAAATTGTTTCTTGACAATTAAAATATTATGTGACGTAAACTGATTAGGATATTATTCACTTTTGAATGGTTCAGGTCCCATCTGCACCTGTTTGGAGCATTAAAGCGCTTGCAGCAATGGCATAATGCTAACATAACTGTTCTTTGCAGTAATGAGTTTGACAGGTAAACTTTTGTTGCTGTTCACTGAGATTTGGTAAGAATTTAATTGAACCTGTGTAATGCATATGGCTGTGATAGTGATCTTGTTACTTTCTACACTTAGTGGGATGACCTGTCAGTGAATGTTTTTACCAAAAAGAAACTATAAATACGGTAAACTTTTTGGTAGAGTTTTCATTGTTTTCAATAGTGATGGTTTGCGACCAATCCCAAGAGATACATATGACAGAGGTTTGGCTTCCATGTTCGATGACACTAAATGAATTCAAAGAAAAAGTCTGCATACCAGCCAAGTGGCCCATTAGACTGGAACTTAATATCTCCGGTTTCTGTATCATAAAGTGACTAGGAGTATTTCTACTCCCCCCTGGATGGGATGCTAGTTCTTCACAAGGTTACCCCCAGCATTAAAATGTTGTCAAATGAGAGAAACTTGTCAGAAATATTTTGACAATGCCAATATCGCTGTATCAGGTGAAAACCAAGATTTACAAAGAAACTAAAACTTCTCAGAACTGTCCACTGGTAAGCTGGGTGCTGACTAGTTAACTAATTTGCATTAACTGATTGTAATCTAGCAACATGTTGGTGTAGATGACTTAAATTGAAACATCAGAATTTCATCAGCGCTTTTGGTAATTTTTATTTATTTATTAATTAAACATCTCTCTTGTTTTATTGAAGGAATTCCTTTATGAAGTCTTGGCAGAATAGTCTGAAGTTTTCAATCTCACAGCTAAACCAAAATGATATCACTACAAAACTATTTAATCCATCAGTTGTATGGCAAGGTTCTCTGATCTTTGGTGAGGTAATTTTATTTTCATATTTTTTTCTTTGTTCCTTCTATTTGTGCTACTTCTTTTTATGCAAATCTCTATTTTCCAAAACAATGCACTCTTTACATGTACAGTGTAGTTCTTTTGTTATTGTCATCTCAGGGTCAAACACGAACTGAACTGCCAGGATTCAATTCGTGTTTTGAAAAGAGCAAGAAGAAGATGGAACCCAGTTTCAGTTTGTCTCAATGTCAAGAAAAAAGGTTTTAGCACCTTTTCATTATTTTAATATTATTGCAAAATAATTGTAGTAATAGTTACTATAGTTTATTGTTATTCATTCTTGGAGTCAACTTGAAGGCCTTGGTTCCATGTCTGTCACTAATAATATTTTAACATTGTTGTTTCACTGTGGAAGTTTATTTGAGTGACTGTCATGTGAACTTAATTCACTGGATCTCTGTAATACTGCAGGTATTTAATTTCAAAAAGTACAGAATAATAGAATAATTCTGTTTGTACCACAATGAAAAGGTTACTTGAAACCATTTAGGTGTGGCCATTAAACAATTTCCATATTTATGTTACAAGGGGGAGTTTCCTTAGAAATGTCAACCAGGGCTTTGTTGCTTTAATTTGTATACAGACGTTACTGAACAAGACCATGCTTAGTCAGCATGCGGTTGTACTTTATTGTATCTCACAATGTATTTTATTGACAATCTTCCTGGCATTATAATTAGCTTTCTCATATTTTACTTTCTCTTCTAGAAAGGAGAAAATTTCCACTTATGTTACAGTCTTCTTGGCATTGGCTTTCTCATGTTTTACTTTCTGTTCTAGAAACGAAAAAAGTTCCACTGATGTTGCAAATTGTCTGCACATTGCACCTGAGATAACTATCCTCTGCAAAGTTCAGAAGCACACTGTTCCTTTCCACATGTTTCTGCCAGTAAGACTAGGACTGTATCCTTTTCTGTATTAGACCTGTGCTTACAAGGACTTCAAGGAGGGATTTTTTATTTTGGCAATGAATGAATTATTTGGACTTAGGGGTTTATTAGAAGCTAATCTCTATTAAGCCTAGATCTCACACTGCCAACTCGAGAGAATATCTTGAGAGCTGATTGGTTACCACTGTATTAGTGACCTTATGATTGAATTTCAGGCCAGCGTGCAGTGAGTGTTTAAAAACTCTTGCTTAACTGTGAATGGCATTCCATTTTATTACTGGTAAGTCTATTTTGTTAAGGATTGGCCACTGAGACTCGAGTATACACAGATGTAGCCACCAGAGTTTAAAGTTAATCACTTTACTCTACCACTCTACTGAGCAGTTACCTTTCATGCCATTTTAAGACTTGAAATTTTCGCAAATATTTGCAATGAGGTACACAGGAGGCAGGTAGAAGAGAGGGGAATATTTTTGTTCTATTCTCATAGCATGCTGAATTTGTGTCAAAATAGAAAGAAGGTCTTCGGCAGCTGCCTAAAATAGTTTAAATTATGTGCATGCAAACTAGACATGATGAAGTTTCCTTGACTGGTGTTGTGTTGAATACCAAGTAGCCTGAATTGCTTATCCACCAAACTTTCCGCAAGACTTGTCGAATGGCTTTCTTTTGAAAATAACAAGGTAAGTTTCACTGCATTTTAGTAATCAAATTGGCACATAATACTGTCATATATTTGCTTTTCAACTGAGAGAGAAATGTTCAGCGTCTAATTTAATGATCCTGATCAAGGTATTAAGTGGTTACAAAGGGCTGGGAGCTGAGGCTTAAAGGGGTTAAGTCTGCATACAAGCCAAGTGGCCCATCAGGATGGAGGCTATCCCGGTTTTTATAACTTGAAGTGACTAGGAGTATTTCTACTCCCCCCCTTGATGGGATGCGAGTCCATCGCGGGGTTACCCCAGCATTAAATTTGCTGGTACCTATTTGTACAACTGGGTGGAGAGAGACACTGTGAGAGCAAAGTGTCTTGCCCAAGAACACAACTCAATGTCCCCGGCCAGGGCTTGAACCCAGACCACTCAATCCGAAGTCAAGCCTAAAGTACCTACTTGGTAGCCTCCTGTCATCTGGGATTCTTAACTTTGTTAGTGTAATTCTAAATAACGAATTTCTCTCTGCAGAACATTGCCTTGATTGGAAGCTTACAGCTTGTTGCTCCATCAAAACACTGCTCAAAAAGAAACAACAAAGAAGCTTGGTTTGATTTTGTTAAATCTGAAGACCATCTGGGTATGAGTTGATTCCACTAGACGTATTCTGCAGCTGTTAGAATAAGTAATGAAAACAGCTATATAACACAACATGCTAAGCCCTTCTGTGATGAACAAGATAAAATTCAAAATTGATGGAAGCCCCAAAATAATAGATTAAAAAGGTAGAAGAACATTATCCTCAAGTAGAATCAATAAACCAAAAGAAAATGAGAATGGCCGACATTGGAGGAAAATTACCATGGATTATGAGGGACAGACCAGAAGCCTTCAGGACAAATGTTTGGCTTTTACTATCCCAAACTAAATGACACTGAACCTCTCTCTGGAACAGGGGTCAGAAAC
>Ga0126339_10004085_pt1 | contig 10720 bp, 10 predicted proteins | sample OrbTmetagenome_2_FD_92532 | JGI IMG/M metagenome (GOLD analysis project Ga0126339, IMG submission 92532) | Coral microbial communities from Petempiche,Puerto Morelos, Mexico - Orbicella T R C metagenome | ecosystem: Host-associated > Invertebrates > Cnidaria > Coral | place: Petempiche,Puerto...
ATGCTACAATCATGGTATCACAAAACTGCCCAATCATTTGTGAACACGTTGTTATCATTTTCGTGACACAATAGGTTACCATAGCAACATTATGACCTCCTCCTAAACACCATTAATTACAGCTTTAGGGGCTTATAATTCAAAGACAGCGGAGTGAATTTTTTTCATATTATCAACTTTTGATAAGCATACTAAGACGCAACTTTTGGCAAAGTTGAAAAAATTCTGATGTTAGGGTTCAGAGCCACCTAAAATTTTCGAAAATTAAGGGTGGTTCTGAACCCTACCTACAGAATTTTTTTAAACTTTGCCAAAAGTTGTGTCTTATCATGCTTAACAAACGTAAACAAATCAGACAATTGTTTATGGATATATGCAAAGGTTCACCATATCCACAATACAGATGGTTGAAAGCACTTCCTGATCGAGCCAACAAAGATGCTGAACTAAAAGGATCACTGAGGATTCACAGTCCTGATTCGGCGAATAATAAAATCTAGTTAAAAAGAGACCAAAAATGGACAACTTTTAGTTCAAAAAAGATAAAAAAAAATATAAAACTTTATAAAAAGTTTCGGTCTCTCCACCTTTGTAACTTACAAAAAGAGTGCTCAAAACTTACAATTTTAAATATGGTTTTTACAACTGGTTATAAATTACAAACAGGTTACATATCAGATGGAAAGAAAAAGAACAAAATAGATCTATAAGAAACGTAAATCAGCTACGGCAATATAGACTGAGGAGAATTCAACTAGTGACAAAAGTTATATTGGTATAATAACAAATTCCCCAGGAAGGGCCGTTAAACAATAAGTATAATAATTTCCCACCTAAAAGCCTTTGAATAACCCAGCCAGCATAATCAAAGTGGCTGTGAGCCACTGAACTTGGAAAATAAATTATGAAAGGGTCTTATGAGCATTGCTCATTAAGGAACTACTTCTGATGTGAGGGCAGTCTATAGCTTTCGAACAAGCCCATAAAGCCTTTTTTCCATTCAGGAGTTTGTTGTGATATTTGCAAAATAAAACGGTTCAATGTTAAGAAACTGATTGTTACTTAGGCCCGCCTACATGATTTACATTACTTATATCTGTACATGTCTTACTAGTGCCGTAGTCAAAAACAGCAAGATCATTTTTGTCGTGTCTTTTCCCGCCAGAAGTAATTATTTTAATATATTTCTTGTTTCTTTGGTCCCGTGATCTTTTAGGTTTTAGTGTTCAGTCACGAAATTTTTTCTCGTCCTTTGTGGAGTCGCTTTCAAGTATTTTCGTGCTTAACTGTTGCGGTTGCACGGTTGTTTGTGAATCGAATAAGCATAGGCTGGGTATTCCGCTTTTGAAGTGCTGAATGGGCCGATCGACGACAATAAAGAACGACAAAGAACTAGACGTTTGTGACTGCTCTCGTGTCTCGGCGTGTTTTGGTTTTGCGTTCATCACAATTTTGTTTGGTCAAAAGTGATGTATGTGTTACATAGAATATCCACACGGTTTTAGGTTTTCCACCTGTATTCTTTGCCAACTGAACATAAGGTTATCTCTTCACAACTTTTTATCGCTCGATTCTCACGCACATGGATTTTGCTTACGTCATATGACATCTACCAGGATGTCCAGTCCTTTGCCGCGCGAACGCCTGACACTTAACATAAATTCCTCTAGGAAACAATGTAATTTCACTATTTAACACTTCCCCCTAACTTGAAAAAGAAATGTCATCCGTGACATTATGCATGCGATACAAAATATTCCTCTACAACAATGGCTTGTGTATTAGGATTGTTCAACACGTAAATCCTAGAGTGGGGTCATCAGGCCCAGCTCCTTACAGACCACTAACTATCACAGTTCATCTGTCCGTACGAATGTTCATGATTCTGTATCACAAAGACCATCTCTGGATAGTTCTCTCAGCATTCATAAAAAGAATGTTTAAATACACAAAAGAATTCAAAACTAAATTTTAGTTCCTAAGTTCTCTGAGTAACAAGACGGGTTATTGTCTATCTGTACTGGAATTGCTCATATGGCACTTTCCATTGATAGGGCATCCTGTAAGGCATCATCGTGTTTGCCTTCCAGAACATCATGGGTATCGCAGGTGGAGTTAAGCCGGTCATTGGTGGTGGCAGCATACCGTACTGTTTTACTGGTGCGTGGGTATATAGGGTACTGGCGGTGGTATTTCAACCTGGTTTATCTCGGTAGGTGGTCATGTATTAATCTCTCGTACGTAATTTGGGTTCCCAGGACTGTCATACGTTAGCCGTTTGGGTCCTTGCCTTGTCCGCTGAGGGCGACCTTGGTCACTAGCATCCTCTCCCATGCTTGTTTCTCCACCATTTTCAGTCGTTGGTACTTCATCAGGAGAATCAGTGATGGTAGCCCTTACCTCCATTTGTCCTGACACCTCATCAGAATTAACATTTGGGGAGTTTCGTTATGCTCCCGCTGCTTCTTTGCTTGCAGACTGTACCTGTATCTGGGATTGATCATTGCCACCATGTCCCGGTGATAGGTAATGGTGTGAAATGTCGGCAAGGTCATCATCGCTGTCACTTCTATAGCTATGCTCATCCTGTGTCAACTGCTGACTGTCATCGCAATGATCAAGTGTTGGTGGTCTAGGTTTCCTTACGGAAGGAAGCTCCTGCCACTGTTTAGATGGAAGATGGTCACAAGGAAGTAACAGGTTTCGATGTAACGTACGACTCTGTCCCTGGCCTGATCCTGGTCTCACGTCATACACAGGGCTTCCTTCCCCCTTTCTTGCAATAACCACACGAATCTCATCTTCCCAGAAGGCACGAAGCTTTTCAGGTCTACCGCGAGGGGTGAGGTTGCGGACTAAGACACGATCTCCCACTTGCAGTGCTAAAGATCTCACTCGTTTGTCGTAAATCCTTTTTCCTCTAATGGCATTTTTCGTGGCAGATTTCGAAGCGAGTGAGTAAGCTTCTTGCGTGGCAGTCTTCCATTTGGTCACATACTCAGCATGTGATCTGGCTCCCGTGTCTGGTTGGAGGTCAAAGATTGCATCAATTTGTAGTCGTGGGCTTCGACCAAACAACAGGAAAAACAGAGAACAACCTGTTGACTCATGAACAGTGCAATTATATGCATGAATGAGCTTGTTCGCATGGTCCTTCCAACTGGATTTGCGAGTTTCAGGGAGAGTTAGCGACATATTTAGTAGCGTGCCGTTCATCCGTTCGACCAAACCGTTCCCTTGTGGGTGATACGGGGTAGTTCTAGAATGTATAACTCCAGAAAGTTCCTCTAACCGCTTGAACAAACGATTTTCAAACTCCCCTCCCATGTCATGATGGAGCTTCTCTGGAAATCCAAAACGCGGGATAAAATCATTGAAGATCCTGTCCGCAGGAGTAAGGGCGGTTTTGTTCTTCGTTGGGTAAGCTTGAGCATACTTAGTAAAGTGATATACCACAATCAGAATGTACTCGTAGCCCCCTGAACTCTGCTCTAGGTGTACAAAGTCAACGGAGAGCATCTGAAGAGGAGCTGTTGTGACAATTGGCTGTAATGGTTCTCTTGTTGGTAGATTTGGGCTTCTCTGTTTCAGACGGCGCCATGTATGATGGATAAAGTTGTCTATATCCCTCCTCATGTGAGACCAATAAAACCTCTCACGAGCTAACGCTAGCACCCTCTCGACACCAAGATGACCCATTTCTTCATGGAGTTCACGATATACGGTGCGTCGGAATTTCTGTGGGAGAACTATCTTCTGTTTACGATACAAGATACCGCTCTTCTTGTCTACATGAAGTTTTTGCCACTCATTCAGGAGCTTACCAATCAATGGTGGTTCTTTTTGTTTCTGCCCAACTGTCGGCTTCTGGTTTGCTTTGATGACTTTCAGGACGCGCCCAATGTGAGGGTCTTCTTTCTGTGCTCTCACTATATCCACCACTTTTACTTGATTGCAGCCTGCTTGTGACGAAATGTCTACCTGATGGAGCTCCCCATCGTCATCAGTCAGGGCCATCAACCAAATTGAGTCCCCACTTGATAATGTCTGCATTCCACAGATTGACGCCTGCAAGCTTTCAGGAACTACCCTCTCAGTACAACCATCCATGTACCGTAGTTCTTGAAGTCAGCAGGTATCCTGGAAAGACTGTCAGCATCAGTGTTCAACCTCCCTGGTCTGTACCGTATTTCAAAGTTGAAGTCCGCGAGCTCTCAATCCCGTGGCATTTGGCTTGGCAGACGTTAACACATAAGTTAAGGGATTGTTGTCTGTGTATACCACAAATTCAGGGGCGAAGTAGAAATAGTCCCTGAGCTGTTCTGTCACTGCCCATTTTAAGGCTAGGAATTCCAGCTTGCCTGAATGCATATGATAGTTGCGTTCTGATGGAGTCAGAGTTCTTGATGCATAGGCGATTACTCGTGTAGAGCAATTCTGTTCTTGGTACAAAACCGCACCTAGGCCATCCTGTGACGCATCAGTATGTACTATAAATGGTGCATCGTAATCTGGGTACGTCAGCAGAGGTGGTGACGTTATGTGATCTATTAAGACCTCTAATGCTGACTGGTGTTGGGTCTCCCACCCCACTGTTGATGAAGATGGTACTTGCCCACTGTTTCCCCTTGGACTATGTTTAGTGGAGGTGACATTCCTCTTCTTTCACAGGTCAAGGCTAAAAAGATCATAAATGGGCTTTGCTGTTTGTGCAAAGTTTTTTATATGGCGACGATATACACCAAGTAGACCCATGGGTCTTCTCACTTCTCCAACTGTTCGTGGTCTAAAGTTCTTCATTGCAATCACTGCACTTGTGGCTTTGGGATCTATTTGGTACCCATCCTGAGAGATAACTCTTCCAAGGAAAGACACTTCCCGTTTGAAGAATGCACACTTTCTAGGTTTTAACTTCACACCGTAACTCTTCAAGCGACGGAGAACTTTACGAAGGTGTTCAATGTGTTCAGAAAATGTCACTGAGAATACTATTACATCATCCGAGTAAGGAATACACATCTCGTTGCGGAGCTCCCCGAGGCAATTCTTAATAAATCTCTGAAAATTTGCTGGCGCATTCATCACTCCGAAGGGTATCCGAACCCATTCGTATAACCCCCACGGTGTAACAAAGGCTGTCAATGGTTGACTGTACTTTCCCATGAACCCCTGGTGGTAGGCTTTACTTTGGTCCAGGACACTAAACCACGACTTGCCCCCCAAACTGTCCAAAGCTTCCTGGATACGAGCAATTGGGTGACGGTCTGGCACAGTTTTCTTATTTAATTCTCGGTAATCTATTCATAGTCTCATTCCACCATCTTTCTTACGGACACAGACAACACTACTTGAGAATGGGGATGTAGACTTCCTGATGAAACTTCGGTTAACCAGGTCCTCAATATAGCTTTTAACTTCTGGATAAAGCGGACAGGGTATGGAAAGGTAATTCTTCTGAACTGGCTGGTCACTAGTCATCTTAATACACATTTCTAACTCCGAGATGCCGCCAACATCATGGTCACTCATCGCAAATGCATCTGCTTCCTCCAACAACAACTGCTTTGCTTGCTCCTTTTGTTCTGCTGTCAGTCCACTCAAATCGGCTTCTGGTAGCCAAGACAAGTTACTCTCAATTTGCTCAGTTAGTTTATGGTTTTCGCAGGGCAGTTCCCTGTCTGGAGTCAGCATCTCTGGATCCTTGAATCTCAATTCAACAGGAGTCACCGAGCGAACTAACTGAAGTCGGCCCAGGACCACTCTTCCAGGTAAAGCGATGTCGTGACTGGTGTTGTTGGTCACGTTGATGGATAATATGGTAGCATCACCTTCCTTCACAGTTGTAAGAGATTCATGTACTTCTAATCCTCAAGGCCAGGTAGCAAACTCATCTGGTTCAAAAATTACCGGTGTCTTGCGGTAAATTGGTCCAGTGTTGGCACGACAAGGTAAACGAACAGTCTGTCCAGCAGGGACAATATGTGACTTCTTAGTGGATTTAACCAGGCAAAGCTCATCAGAATTAGTAGCACGTATGATGCTTATCAAGGCTTGTATGTCACTATCTCTACTTTGGTGGAAGCTTTTCATCATCCTTCCTAGTAATTTGTCCCCATGCACCTCACCTTCAGTGTTCTTGACCATTAGCTCTATGACATTAAAACCAATGATGGGCTGTTCAATGTCCTCCTTCGTTACTAAGAATGGAACTCTAATCTCTGCCTCATTCTCATTTGATAACCTCACACCAATCTCTGCCCACCCACAACACGGGATATCAGTTCGATTTGCTGCTTGCAAACTAATAGAACCATTGGAACCAAGTAACTGTTCAACATCTTGTATTTGGACAGATGATAGCTGGCTCTTCAGAAAACCTTCAGACAAAATAGAGACCTGGGCTCCGGTATCCCATAAAACTTCTAAAGCCTTGTCACCTAGGTAGCACTGCACCGAGCATTTCCTTCCCACTAGCTTAGCTATACGCTCTTGTTGCCTTGGGGGTGATAAGGCTAGCATACACATTCTCATCTTGAGTCTCTCCTAACCCCTTTCCTTTGTGAGCTCCACTCCCAGAGAGTTCCTCGATTGCCTTGCACAACACCTTGTGTTTTGGTCGATGAGCCTGCTGGCAACCGCACAGACTGGCACGCTGAGCAATGTAATAACTGTATATGGCAATCAAAGTTTAGGCAACCACTACACTGGTGGGACTTCTCTTCCTCTGGCAAGGCTACTCCCTATCCCGCAGGGGTAGCCTGGGTGCGTTTCCCGGATGACTTCTATAGTTGGTTTGACAATAGCGTGCAATGTGGTTTGGGCCACCACATAGATAGCAATGTGGGCAGCGGTCGCCTTCCCTCTTTCTCCTACACTCTTGGCAACCAGGTGACCTTGCTCCCATTGTCACTCCATTTCCAGAACGAGCAGGCCTAATGGAGTCTGCTTTCTGGCTAATTGCTGTTTCACGGAGTGTCTCAACTTCCGACCGCACTGAAGCCAGATCTGCTTGCACGGCTTTCAGGGTTGCTAGAATGGGCTGATCCTTCTGCTGCTCCCTCGGCTGCTCTTTCTTTGTACTTGTATCAGCTGAACTCTCTACTGTGTACACCTTAGCAAATTTTCACTTGCTTGCAAGACTAAACTAATTACTTCTTTCTGTCTCTGCAGATATGGCTAGGCTCATGGCTTCTATGAGATCTTCATCTGCAACTCGAGGGTCATGGGTGAGCGGTCTTCCTTTTGCACCAATGGTTTCATCAGGTAACCTGTTTCCAAGGCATGAAGAAACAGACTCTGCACTGAAGAGGCATCATATTTGATCCCACTACCAGATTCTTTTGAGGCACTAATTACTTTCTGCCTTACAGTGAGTGCTCTCATCAAAAATGACTGAGGATCTTCATTGGGTTGCTGGGCAATGTTTGTTAACAGCTGGCAAAGTTCTGTTGCATTCTTTTCGTGGAAATGGAAGCGCGGAATTTTACGCAGCCTTGGCAGGGTGAGCTCAGTCATGTTTTCTAAATAACTTCTCAATTGTAAACCTGGCTGTACTGCACGGACTACAGCACTAACAACTTCTTTATCTGAATATTCCTTTGCAAGCCCAGCTTCTAGTTGGGAGATCAGCGCCTGATAACCCAGCTTGTCTTTCTGCCCAGGTTCACCCACCACTCCTAGGATTTTAAAATCCCTGCGGAATATGCTTTGCTCAACCCCCTTCACAGGGAAGTTAATTGTACCCTCCCCCTTTACTGGATCAGTAGGGTTCTCTTTCTTTAACTCGGCCAGTTTCTCTTCGACTAACTTCTGTTTGGATTCTAAGTCACCTAGTTCCTTTTGGAGCTGCTTTAGGTCACCTTTGGTTTCTACTTCCTCCTGGCCATACTCATGTTCCATTCCCTCGAGTGGCAGAGGGTCCAAGTGAGCAATTAATTCGTCAACATACTCCCTTTGGTTATCGCCAGTTAAATTCTCAAACGAATCCTCAATTTTCTGTCTGATGGCCTGAACAACACTCAATTTTCCCTTGCCCTCTATTACCGACTTTTCAACTTTCGCATGAGGAGCAAATTCACATAACGCGCTCAAGTCCAGCGACAAAATCTTACGATCCAGAAGAATCAGTTTTTCCTCCGCCATTTTGCTTATAGCTTAAGCTTACTTGTAAACAACACGATTAGAAACCCACAAAATCAACTAACTAAAACAGCGTTCCTACCTTTCACCAGCTTCACAACTACGTTCCACTACCTTTTTCACCAGCTGCCCGTAACAAACGCCCTCTCACACCACAATCCGTCGCATTCTTCTCGCCAAAAGTCTTCCAGTGCAATCCACCATGTGCTTGAATATGCGATGGCGGTGGTCCACATAAAGTCCTCGCACGAGGTGATCAAACAAGCATCAATACAGGCAAATCCATACAGTTCCGACGAAAAATCCTCCCAGATAGGCCTTCAGAAATGTTACATAGAATATCCACACGGTTTTAGGTTTTCCACGTGTATTCTTTGCCAACTGAACATAAGATTATCTCTTCACAACTTTTTATCGCTCGATTCTCTCGCACATGGTTTTTGCTTACGTCATATGATGTCTACCAGGATGTCCAGTCCTTTGCCGCGCGAACGCCTGACACTTAACATAAATTCCTCTAGGAAACAACGTAATTTTAGTCAACATCTATTTTAGTCAACTTTAACATAGCTTGTGTATCGTACATTGACATTTTGTGTCCTTTATGGTGTTGAGTTCAAGTACTTACATTCACTTGTAGCCCTGATGTAAGGACTGAAGTTAACTCTGTTTCCATAAATAATGCGAGTCTATTCGTAGCTTGTATCCAAAATGTAGTCGTTAAAAATTAGCAAATCGAGCTGTAAGAACTCGTTTTAGCCTGCTGTGCTAACTACCCAGCGCTTCAGTACGTAGATATATAATTGATACTTTCACCTCACACAATCCAATGGACAAGTAGTACAGTGTGGTAAGTACTGGCCTAGCCTGCAGGACTATGGGAGTTCCAATCCTAGAGGTGACAACCGCAAAGAAGTTCTTGCGGTATTAACTTCTTATCGCAAAGACGTTTTTGTGTCTTGCAGGATCCAAGCGCAAGTGAACCGCAAGAAGTCACAAGAAGTTGCCCGCTTGCGGACGCAAAAAGAAGTTCTCGTGCATGTATTATTTTTGGGCCGTACTGTAAAACAGGGTAGACGGCAGATGTTCGAAATCCGGGGGAGACTCCTTACGAATAGGCCCAGGATGCTTGTCATCTCAGGTACAAATCAAAGATTCTGGTCTCACTTAGGGTGTTGATGACAAAAAGTCACCATTTTGAGCTGTCCAAGTATCCTTCAGGGTTCACTTGAAGGAATAATAATGAAAGAAATGCTCTCATTTAATTTCCGTTTTTAGGCTTGATATCCGCTGGTCACTGGATTACATTAGTTGGGTCTACAAGTGCGCGTGGGATCCTCTCTTAAACAAAGGCTAGTAATCGAACCCACTCCGTTTTCAGTGGTATCTTTTAGGGGTCTAATGAAGCTCAAGCAACGCCCACATTAATCTCCTTTAGAAGTTAAATTCAAATTTTCTGACGAGAATCCCCGACCTTTTCATATTGGAGTTCCCCCCCCCCCCCCCCCCCCCTTCCATCACCCCCTCTCCCCACCCAAAAAAAAGACTTCTCCCTCTCCCATCTCCTACCACTGTTACTTACTTTTTGACCCATAGCCCTAGGCCCTAAAACTACTTTTGTACAATAACTTACAGTGTTATCGCCAACATAACAAGAGGTAGCTCCCAAATGTATAATGGGGGCCGCCTTTGGACAACATACACCAAATGTGTGCACGTGTGCCATGACATCATGTCTACGCTTCCTCTCCTCAGAAGCCGCAAGCTTGTAGTCTATATTCGTCAAGTTAGCTTCCATTTCCTGTATTTGCTCATCTGTGATATCTAATCCCAGCATCTACAAAGTCAAAATCGTTTAACTCCACTGAAATCCTGTGTATGAACTGTTCTTCGAAAGGCAACAAATTTTACCTTCTCGGATTTCGCTAGAAAAAGCCATAACTTTCTCCATGTTGAGAATTTCTTGTCCTCGGAGAAGTTAAACGCCATTTCAGGACTAGCATAACGGCTTGTAAGAGGGCTTCGATACACAGAATGAACTGAATCTCCCGCCATGTTTCCCGCCATGTTGGATTCCAATGAGACCGCGATCATAAAATTTTCTGCCCAGCAACTACTTCAAAAAAAACTGTGGACTTCCATACCTGTTGATCAGCGGTCAGCCGCGATAATGTAATGGAGGACAAACGAGAAGAAGTTCATTATACTTTTGCGGACAATTTGGCCCCGTATTTTTTGCTGATCTTCTCTCCAATCTTCGTAATTGTTTGCCTTTTCGGGATATTTTATACTTATTTAACTACAGAGGTAAGGAAATATCTAGGTTTTTCTTCGTGGGTATGGGAAAAATACGCGATAAAAAAAACATCCCGTATAATTTAATGTTGCGTTGATGCCGAGCGCTCATGTAGCTTTCGGTGGCGGATCCAGACCTTGAGATAAGAGGGGAGCCCGGTTTTGTTTTGCTTTCCCTGCCGGTTTTTCTTCCTTCTGCGATTTCTTTTCACCCAAAAACCCAAAATAAGCGGGGGGGGGGGGGGGGGGGCCCCCCCGCCCCCCCCCCCCGCTTTTCGTTTTCAAA
>Ga0126339_10004086_pt1 | contig 10719 bp, 3 predicted proteins | sample OrbTmetagenome_2_FD_92532 | JGI IMG/M metagenome (GOLD analysis project Ga0126339, IMG submission 92532) | Coral microbial communities from Petempiche,Puerto Morelos, Mexico - Orbicella T R C metagenome | ecosystem: Host-associated > Invertebrates > Cnidaria > Coral | place: Petempiche,Puerto...
ACGGCACAAGTAATGCAGTTGAGTCATGCATGGGTTATTTCAGGGTAGTAGTTGAGTTATAAGCCGAACGTTTGAGTGATTCAGGGGTGTTTAGAATAGGAACAGACCTTCGTGTTTTTGGAGAAGGGGATAGGCCATTTTTCAGACCGACTTCTTTCTCGTGACCCAATTTTTTACTTGAATTTTCTTTGTCTTTCAGCGGGAGATTTGTTTGTCTCGTTTCGTTGAACACTTCTTCCTTCTTAAAAACCAATGCAGGAATTATTTTGTGTGGTATTTGCCCACCCTTCCTCCGTACGCCCCCCCCCCCCTCCATCCCACCCCGAAGAAAAACGCCAATTCCTTGCGCTGTCAGTTAACATGAAGTGACAACTTTCGGATTTGCGTATATTCGTCCAGCTCGTCACACAACGATCCCTTCCGAATGGTCTCTGATTTCGTGACATGCCTGATGGAGTGAGGGCCAATTTTGTTCCCAAGCGGTTCTCTCGGAGTAGAAGCCATCTCGTATGCGAACGGGCCAAAAATAAGCCGAGGGATATCATCCCGTTAGGGCTATTCCATCGTCATATCTATGAAACATGTTAAATTGTGTAATATAGTCAATTTACTTGTCTTTATTTCTTATACAGATTATAAATCCAAATACCTGAAAATTGTATTTAATAAAACGTTTTTGATATTCGTAGACATGTCTTTTGCCTTTGGTTATCCAGGGATCAGTGTATGGTGTCGAAAACCAAAATCAAAGTAATCTTTCCAGTCAATAAAAATGGGACACGGATGAAACAGTGAACCAATCAAAACTCGAAGTAATTGCATGTAGCTGACGCAAAGCGCGGGAAAATGTGTGCGAACGAGTCACGATTGGTTTTGGTTTTACTTCTGATTGGATAAAAAAGTGGCGCGAATTTTTTAAGCCAATAAGGTGACAGAGTAATGCAAAATCAATTACTTTTTGACACCCAAATGAAAACCGCTCTTTTAATAGTAGTGTGAATACCGCTTTCAGTGTAGGAAACTCCGTAACTGACGTATATGACACGTAACAAGTTTGTTCCCAACTTTAACCATTGAACAAACTTGATGTACGTGCATGACATCAAGATAACTTCAAAAAGAGGTGAAACGTAAACTAAACGAGCAAGTTTTTGGTCAATTTTTGCCAAGTAGACAAAACAAGACATGTCCGTCAAATTTTGAACAACATTGTGTCGAGGGGCGTACAGAGCCACCAAAATCAAAGTCGCGCTAAATCCCTCACACAATGTTTATCAAAAACTGGTTCAAAATGCCAGTTTCGACAAATGACAACTTCGAAAGGATCCTTAAAAGAAAGTTGTGAACGATTTTTCTAGCGGCTGAGCATTAAAGAGCCATAGTTGTTGTTTTTTCCCATCCACTGGCGATCGCACCGGGAGATGGCAACGGTGACGGCACATCCGCGTAAAGGCTGGGGCGAGACAGGCGTCGCGTTCCACTCGGCTGAGCATGTTAAGCAACACTGTGACGACAGCTTCGCATGGATCTACAGCAAGGACCTCACGGCACATCAATTTGTCATGCTCTTCGGTCCTGCACATTGCAGAGCTGTTGAATTATCACAATAAAACGGACATTTCAAGCTGCTTGTCTTAACTTTCTCGTTCAAAGCATTTCAATCAAGAGAGGTGAAGAGTAGTGAAAGTTTTGGTGGGAATGTTCTAGTTTCAGTTTTAGAAACGATTTCTGGTGGCTAAAAAAGTTTAAACGACGTTAAAATGTAAACAATAAGATACATTTATTTTGCCTTGGAGTTAAAGGTAAGTTGCCCCAGTTTCGCTGGCCATATTAATTGGATCAGTGATAACCAGAGCACAGAAGATATGAAATTCATATTGCATTATGCAATAGGTCTCACCGAATGGATTTCTTCGAGCTTGTGTTATTTTGGCTCACTCTACGACAAGTTTTAGAAGAAAAGGTTTCTGTACATTCTAGAAAAAATTCCGCGAAGATAAGCGTTTTCTGGTCGATTTTTTTCCCACCGTTTCAGTAACTGCCCCGGGGCCTCGTTGTTGGCGTGACTTAACAATGGCGTGACTCAACTCTTGTTGGAGTGAGGTGACGTTAGCGTGACTCGACGTTGCCATGAGAATTGTCAAAAATCCCAATGTCCCGGATCTTGTTATATGCTCAGAGGAGGCCATAGTTTCGGTTTGACTGCGTTTTGCAAGGTTCGCGAGAGATATTTTTCGTTCAGAAAGATCCTGCGTCAACTCTAAAGTTACAGAACTACACGAAAAAGCAAAAGGAATGGTTAGACAATAGTTGGCTTGTAGTTTGGGGATAATTGAGTCAGATATGAGCTTTATGCGAGCTAGAATTTTCCAACTCGGAAGTTGAGATTCTGGTCTTGTGGAAAGAAGTTCTGATCAGAAATTGCGGTAAGTTGAATTATTTACATGATAAACTTGCAATTTTTATTGCTCGTACTCATCGATTCATCTTTGGAACGCTTCCATTCTTTTGCTAGCCGTGCTTCAGTTGAGAAAAGTGTCATTGCAACTGGAGTAATTTACTGGCTTGCTCCCGAACGAAAAAGTTAATTTCGAGCCCTGTTGATAGACCCCTATACCAAAGTAAACAAAACAAGGTTATTTATTGATGACATGAAACGCAGATGTTCTCTGGTTATAAATATTTTATGATTTTTTTTTCGAAGACACCTTGCGGCTATTTTTTAATAGCTCTGTAAAACCCTAAAACAACTGCTGAAAATGCTTGTCGGTATGCGATTAAAAGTCCAATAACTACATGTTCACAGATATACAAGTTTGCAAATTTTTGGGACACTTTTTAGTTTTGATGTGAAGTTTATATGAAATAATTCATATATGAACGGCGGTTGTAGATGATAGTGAAGAATGATCATCGCAGTAAATTTTCCAATTTAAGCAATTGGAAAGAAGAAGCCTCAAAAAGTCAGGGCTTCAAGGGGATTCGAACCCGTGACCTCCGCGATACCGGTGCGATGCTCTACCAACTGAGCTATGAAGCCACACATTGGGAGCGAGGTCAATTTATTGAGTTCATATCTTCCTGTGAGGAGTGAGATGATGTGAAGTTTATATGAAATAATTCATATATGAACTGCGGTTGTAGATGATAGTGAAGAATGATCATCGTGCAGTAAATTTTCCAATTTAAGCAATTGGAAAGAAGAAGCACATACCGATATAGCCTGCCTTTGCAGTCAGGTGTAAAGACAAAAGAAGGCCATGAACTCAACCTGACATATTTATTTGCTTGCTGGGTCATGCAGATTGGGCACCGTTAGCAAATATCAATTTAGAATTCAAAAGGTGGGCAGAAAAGCCGTTAATATCGGGGAGGTCTGGAACCCAGTATGTTGCCAGGGTAACAAAAATGTTAGGCTCATATTGAGGAGCTCTAGTTGAATTGTATTGCCAAAAGTCAGACATTTCTGATTCAAATTGGGCAAGACAGTTTGTTCATCCTATTTGATTCAAATTCGGTCGAGTTTGTGATGTCATTTGCCTATCTTAAAAACTTGATCATATTCTGGAACATAAAGAGATATTTTAAAATAGTAAACAGCAATTTTCTTCTTGTACAGACTTCGTGTCTTTGTTTTAAAATGGTTGAGATCCCAAGGGAAAAAAGGCAGAAAGTTGAAGCCATCCTTGAACAATTACATGTGTCTCAGGAGATTTTTGCAAGTCGGATTCATTGCGTACAGCGGGCATTTTTTGGCACGTTTGTTTGAAGTACCAACGAATCCATTTCAGAGAAGCTGTAGGTGCACATATTATATTTGTATAAGGAACAGTTATGAGTTGATTGTGCTGTCATTCAGTTGCAGAAGCATCAGACAAATAGGATTTGATAGTGTGAAACTGATTTAAAACTTGCAAGGAGCTGATTTGCAGTGCCTCCAATTATGACAATTTTGAAGGTTTTGTTCAACAAAATACTGTAAACTGTCTCAAGTTGATTTCTCCTAAAGACAAACAAGTGAGAATTTTAATAAACGAACATCCTTGTCATATCTATGGGACTAAGGCCTTCCAATGGACAAAGTATGGGCAAATTTTGAGCTGTGTCTGCGATTTCTTTGATCCTTTACTGACATTTACTCTTAAGATAATGATCTTTATTATATAAAAGTCAGTGGTACAGTGTACACCGAGTGGTAACAAATTGATAAAAACGATATGATATATCCGAGTCACATGTGAAGATATGATACCCTCACATGCGAAGATATCATGTTTGATAACACTTCTCTCTTCTCCCTTTAATGACACTTAAACTTGTTGGTGTATGATTGAAACATCTTCGGATCTTCTTCGGTCGTCTTCGGCAATCTTTGGCAATCTGCAGAAAATGTTCGGAAAATGTTCGGAAAATGCTCGGAAATGTTTGTCTGGCCATCGGAACAATGTTGAAAAATCTTTGAAAATCTTCGGAAAGTAGTTGGAAATCTTCAGAAAATCATCAAAAACGGTGTCATCAGCATGTCTACATGTATATCATAAAAAGAACATTACACATTAGCTCAAAGATATTAATTTTATGTTCTTGTAGCAGAAGCAATATCTCACTCGTTCACTGTGCTCACTCGTGAGATATAGTTCTTGCCACTCGAATATAAAATTCATATCTTCTTCCCACCCTGTAATATCCTCTATGTATTGCGTGACCTATGTAGAGACCATTTTCATATGATGACAACAAGTTCTTAAAGATCCAAAGCTAGAGCCACTAAATTTAAAGTTTTTTATCCCCATCAGGCATAAGAGGTGTGCAACATTTATATGTGAACAATTTTTCAGCTCAATAGCATCCTTAGTTTGGGAACAAGCGCATTTTGAACTTCATAGTTATGACAGTGCGTGACATAAAGTTACAATTGCCTCAAAAAAGAATTTATCTCGTGATTTTTTCACACAGGAAAAGAGTTTATATAAATATTTGTTTGTTCAGTGCAGATAATCAGTTCCCTAAATAACCAAAGTTGGTGAAACGAAGTTGCAGGCCCGGGTTGTTCGAAATGTGGATAATGCTATCCACTGGCTAAATCACTATCTGGCGGATAGCTAATGGTTTGTTTTGTCGACACTTATCGCCCGGGTAGCGATTTATCCATTGGACAGAGTTATTCAGCCTTCAAACAACCATGGCCTGATGTTCACACTATTTTCCTGCCCCCATGTTGTTGGAATACAAGGTACAATACACCTACATGCGGCTCCTGATACTGAGCTCTTAGAAATTTGTGTGGAACATTTTGAAGAATTTCAAAAGCCTGGGATTATGCTCAGACCTAAAAGTTGGAAAAAGTGCCACCATTATTCATCTCCTATATTATTTTCTTGAATTGATCCCCTGAATAGTTTTCGAATTAATTTAAAATTGCATGACAGTGAAAAAGATCAACTTCTGGTTTCCTTGTGATGTCATATTTCAAATTTTTAAAAATCACCTATTTTTCAATGTTTTTAGTTTTATCATATATAATAATGAACCTCTAGGAACTTGAAGTTATACAGTTTTAGCTAGAAAAGGTTCTTCATTTTGAAATTGAGAGCATGCTTGAGTTCATTAGTTTTTGCATTGTGTGACAATAAAATGGCAGTCCAAGAAAGCTGCATTTTGCTAATTGTGCAGTCATTAGATTAATTAGACAAAGTACATGTACATGTTTCACTTTGTTGGAGCTCTAGAGTGATAATTTTTGCTTAAATAGCAAAACTCAATTACAAATGTTTATGTTACTTTGTGGCTGCCATATTGATGGTGTCTCCATACAAAGTTCTATCAATCTGTGCTATGGTTGTTCAAAGCCTGATTTAGCTAACCCAGGATTAGCGAGAATTTTGATTTGAGTTTTGTAACTTTTTGGTGAGGTTTTCTGTTTATACTGTTTATACTTTATTTAAATTTATTAAATAGTAATACATGTAGTTTCAGCTTTGATGGCATGACAGTAACACATGCTGCTTTTATTTTTATTATTATACATTGAACTCAGTATCTCTTTTCTGATTGGCCAAAAGTGTACAATGAATTTTCGAATCAGTACCTGGGATGTCATTTAGTGGGAGTTTACAGTATAATACAAGTAAATCATGTCAAGGACACTCAAGGTCGTGGGTAAGCATGTCCTGTATGCGTACAGTGAATTTTTGAATCAGCACCTGTGACGTCATCTAGCTGCAGTCTACAGTATATACAATTAAATCATGTCAAAGACAGTCAAGGTCATGGGTAATCATGTCCTGTATGACTGTGGTGCATGATTTCTAAGAGTAAACATGTCCAGTTAGCACGCTTTGTGTTGCTTGCTATCAGTGAAGAAGCAAAAACATGACTTCCATTTTTTTCATTCAGTGTATAATAAAACGATTATTACATGTAGATTCAGTTGTTGTGATATCCAGAATAATCAAGGTCTCGCTAAGGGTTGTCAGCCTCAGCCTGCAGCTTTGGCTGATAACCCCTACCTCAACCTCGAATATTCTGGATATCGCAAAGACCTCATTCAATAATTGTTTATTATTATACATTGAACTCACTATCTCTTTTCGGATTGGCTGAAAGCGTACAGTGAATTTTCAAAATCAGTGGCTGTGATGTCATCTAGCTGCAGATTATACCATAATCATGTCAATTCAGGGACACTCAAGGTCACGGGTAATCATGTCATGTATAACCGTGGTGCATGATTTCTAAGGGTATTATCATGTCAAGCTCACATGCTTTGTGTTGCTTGCCATCAGTGAAGAAGCATACCCATTTTTTTTCCGTTCAATGTATAATAAAACAATTATTAGATTTGGTTTTGTGATATCCAGAATAGTCAAGGTCTTGGTGAGGGTTATCAGCCTCAGCCTTTGGCTTTGGCCAGGGGTGGGGCAGAAGACTCCTGAAATTTTTGTATATGCATCATCCAACAAAAGATGATGTCAAATGCGGTCTAAACTACACTTTGCAGCTCGTTTCCCAGTGGGAAAATGGCGTTAAACTATCAGTTTCGTGCCCTTTCATACTGTCAGGATAGGAAGATGTTGCAAGTACATTTCGTCGACTTTTTAAGCAAAAAATCTTGGAAAAAGAGAACAGTTTAGTATTGTTTTGAAGGAAAATAACCTGCTGTCATTGAATGGCAGATTTTACACATTTGCAAAGCTGATGTGGCTCCGACTTTTGGTTCTTGTTATTTGTGATTTAGTGATAACACTAAGTGCAATAGCCTATAATGTTAGCAACAACCTGGATGAACTATTGCTGGCCATAGTTTGCACTGTGTACAATGGGAACATAATTACCAGAAGCCCTTTAGTTCTGAAAGTTGCTGTCACCAGAGCTTTTGTTGCTCTTGGCTCACATGCATTGGTAGAAGAGACAAGCTGGATCGCATGCTCAAGGTCAGTATCCCATATTCCTGCATCTGTCATTGAAGATTGTTGTTTTCAGTAAGATACAGTACAGGTATATTGGTACTTCGGGGTCATCGGTCTCTTTCGTGGCATGAATTAATTACTGTCGGTGCTTTTAAATTCACACATCAGGAAGCTTAAGGAACAGTTTAAAAATTTGAGGAATATGTTTAAGTTCTATTCCTCTTCTCATATCCGAGCCATCAGAGGAAATCTGCCATTGAAGTCCTAACATCAGGTCCTATTAGGGTGTTCAGGTGCCTCCCTAGTCACTCTTATCCCCCTTGCCTGTTCTTGGTACAATTCACCCACAAAGTAACAAGCTGGTCATGGGTGTGAGGACCAATGCAGTGGGTGACTCAAAACTTAATGGCAGCCTAGTGCTGTTTATATGAAGAACAGTTGTCCTGCCTGCCAGGGTTACTCTACCTGTCAAGGTAAGACAATTCACCCACCTGAGTTGTCTGGCCCTTATGGGTTTGCAATCTTCATGTGAATGGTTGGTTAAATTTAAAAAGAAATAAGTCAAAAGTTAGCTTGGCCAGGGAAACTTGGGGGAAGGGTTGTCTCAGGTACCCAAGACTGTATAAACTGTGGCCTAAGGGCCATTCCAAATTATTTCCACACTCCCTCTTCCCCTGTTGATAAGAGCTTTTGGGGCTATGAAACTGTTATTTCTGCACTTTATCTCTTCTGTAGGTGGTAAATTTGACTTATCTTGTGAGTGTGCCGGGGTGGGGCAGCGGCGGGGGTGGGAATTTGAAATGGAATGTCTCTAGTCAGCTCTGGGCCCAGAAGTTGTGTGTTGTCCAATTGATTATGCAAACTATACTTTCCAAAATCTTTTTTGGGTAGGTGTTTGAGATGATCATCTTTACCACCATAGTGGAACCCCACCTTATGGCCACCTGTTAACACAGCCACCTCGTTTTTACGGTCACTTTATTCTGGCTCAAACAAAAGCTCAGTCAGTCATTTTCTTCTTAAAGAACCCCTTTAATATGGCCACACTGTTAATGCTGTTAGTCACTGTTAGTCAGATTTTTGTGGTCCGTTGGTGACCATGCAGATTAACAGGGTTCCACTGTAATTTAGAATTGACAATATCAGTTGGTTTTTTTAGAATATCTGTACCTCATAGAGGAAAAAGTGAATTTGAGCTAACCCACAAAACAAAATTCTGGTACATTGCAGGAGTAATTTATGGAATTTACAATGGCCATGCATCATTTTGATAGTGAAGTCCCATAACTCTATTATTTGGAGGTTGGTTATCCCCTATCCTGCAAATTACCAAGGCTGATCTATCTCAGCACTATCTATTATCTCCCAGTAGTAAACCAAAATAGTACTTGCTGCCAGGTGCTTTATAAAAGTATGGCCCTCCCAGAAGCCTTCACAAAGTCATATCACCTGCTAACAATTTTTTTTGTGGCTGATTAAAATTTTGCATTAAATTGTACTGAACTGGCCCAGATTTAATATACATTTTGTTGGATTTAGTTCACATATTTTCAGTTTAAAATGCAAACACACATCAAGACTTTACTCAACCACAAAGTTACCTCTTGTAATTAAGTTATAATTCCCCGGTATCGCAGAGGTCATGAGTTCAAATCCTATTCACGTCTTTTCATGCTTTAATTTCACTTTTGTTTAAGTTGTGTATATAACTGCAAAGAGCAATCATGTCTTCACAAGTTACAGTAAAATCCTTCACTTAAGAACCTAGAATTTTCGAGGTCAGGCTGAAGAGTTTCTTATATTTTAGGGTAGTTTTTAACAATTCAGGCTGATTAGCTTCTTAATAGGTTCTTATTTTTCAGAGGAACATCATGGATACATTTGTAGATTTTATTTCATGAGATATTTAGATTTTGATTTGTCTGTATTGCCCTAGCCTGTAGCGTTATGGAAAACCTATTGAAACATAGTGAAAATCCAAAAAATGTAAATCAAAGAAAACATAATCATTATATATACACAATATTTTGTCAGAAGTTTTTCACATAATTCAAATCCAGAATTTAGACCATCGAAAGTGGAGTGATTTTTTTCTATAAGAAATACCTATTTTTCTTTGCCAGGCTGAACAGGTTCTTATATTTTTTAGCCTGTAGGTTCTTAAAACACTAGCTTCTTATATGCAGGTTCAGACTTATAATTTAGTTTATCTTAAAGTTTGTGACTAATTTTTTCATTGTGTGGTAACTTCTAGAAAATATCCATGTGCACTCCCAAGGAGGTTATTGGAAATTCCAAGGATGGAATGCAGATATTTGCAAAAGGTTAACAGCATTTTTCATCTTTTGTGGAATTCTATGTGATACTCCTAACAAATTTCAAACAAGTTGTTAAAGTTTGATGATATTATGATGTTATTAAGCATTGAGTTGAATTTATGCTGTTGGCATTTGCAGTTAGGTGTTGAAGGGAATTTTAGAGGGAAATTTGGTGTGTCTGTGGAATTGTGGAGGCTTGGTGGCCTCATGGTAATTGCACTTGTCTCCAGATCAAGTGGTCTGGGTTCGAGCCCTGGCCGGGGTCATTGTGTGGTCTTTTTGAGCAAGACGCTGTACTCTCACAGTTCCTTTCTCTACTGGTACCCTGGTGTTTAAATGGGTACTGGTAAACTTAATGCTGGGGGTTAAACCCTGCGATGAACTAGCATCCCATACAAGGGGAGTAGAATTACTCCTAGTTGCTTCATGCTACAGAAACCAGGATAAGCTCCAGCCTGGTGGGCCATTTGGCTCTTATGCAGAATTTACTTTTACCTATTGAATTGCAGAGGTTGGTTTTGTTATTGCTTTTGTTAGTATCTTCTCTAGTTTTGAGGCAGGGTGGTTGGTGGCAAAAGCAAAACTGTCTATATCCTCACTGACCTTTGTTTTGATATTTTTAGGCTTTTTTCTCGGACAATACAGGTCAATCTAAGTAGTTGCACTGTAACATAGTTAATGGTTTGAACCCAGGAGTATCAGTAGTTTGTATAGTGTGATCGAGGGTAGTTCGAGGTGATTGAGGCGATGGTAGTAAAATTTTATATTTTGTGTATAGCAGGTCCACATCAGCCCTTCGGCTGCCAAATCCCCTCTACAACCTACTTATCAAATAAAGTTTGCTTGCTTGCTTGCTGGCTGGCTTGCTTGCTTGCTTGCTGGCTGGCTGGCTTGCTTGCTTGCTTGCTTGCTTGCTTGCTTGCTTGCTTGCTTGCTTGCTTGCTTGCTTGCTTGCTTGCTTGCTTGCTTGCTTGCTTGCTTGCTTGCTTGCT
>Ga0126339_10004087_pt1 | contig 10717 bp, 4 predicted proteins | sample OrbTmetagenome_2_FD_92532 | JGI IMG/M metagenome (GOLD analysis project Ga0126339, IMG submission 92532) | Coral microbial communities from Petempiche,Puerto Morelos, Mexico - Orbicella T R C metagenome | ecosystem: Host-associated > Invertebrates > Cnidaria > Coral | place: Petempiche,Puerto...
CACGACATTTTAACTGGCATTTTCTTTCTTAACCCTTTCCAGAAAAGCAAGAACTATCACTTGGGCACCTTAGTTAGGTACTTAGCTCATTTTTATTGGGGGGGGGGGGGGGGGAGGGGGGGGGGAAAGGAAAAAAATTAAAGATATACATATTTTTTCTGCATGTAATCATTTATACCCTTTTAAAATGTGTCACTATTATCTTTATTGTGTATTGCAGGTGAAGCAAGTTGTGCTATTGTGCATCTGCGTATAACCCAGATGAACACTGCAATAACAACATTACTGATGCTATACATGTTTATCAGCTGTCAAAAATAATATCAAAAGACTTACTAGAAACTGGCTTCAACAACACAAGTCACCCTTAAAACTTCATGGAATTATTGGAGAGCTTAAGCACAGACATTTTTGAGTCAAGGACGTCAACTGGAAGTCGAAGCTTCTCCTCTTAGACACGTATTACTCCCTTTTCATTGAAAATGTCAAGCTGTAAATGCTAAAATGAGAGCTTTGTAACTCATTTGTCGGGCATGAAAACGTGCTAAAAGCAAGAACATAAACTTCCGGTTGACGTCCGTGGCTCAAAAACGTCTGTGCTTAAGCTCTCTAATCTGAGAATTACAGATGGATGTCGAATTCTCCTGCTTACAAAGAGAATAAGACGCTTTCAAGACTTGTGTCAGCTGACGCTTGAACTGTTGAAACTCATTCTTTGCAAAAGACATTGGTTACAAGCATATAAAATGGCTCTCCAAACTGCAAGTATAATTACAGATTTGGAAACACTTAAGAACTTTATCCATGTATGTTCTTAAAGTCAAGAATGTCAACAAGTGAAATCAAACCTTAACTCAAGAAATGAACCTATAGCTTTACAGTGGAATACAGAAATTATAATACAGAAACTTAAAATTAGCAGTTCTATATAACAATAATAATAATTACTTTTACCAATTTATATAGGACATATTTACATATTCTGATCAATAACGCTTTACAATCACCATAAAAATAAAATAAATTTATAAATTTTAAAAAATTCTTTTCTAAAAATACTTCTAAAGTCTTAAGTCGAGATTTAAAACTGGCAAGTGATGTTGCTTGACAAAGCTCCACAGGTAGGCCATTCCAGAGTTTCGTAGCTGCTGCTGAAAATGATCTGGCTCCCAATTTTATATATGTCCATATACATGTACATGAACATATACATGTAGAGTATCACAATCAGTCTTTATATAAGGACTACAATTGAATGAAACTACTAGACCCCATCATAAAGGAACACAAAAGTTGAAAGTGTTAATCTGTCTGTATTAATAAAATACAAATTTTGCATTGTTTATTTGAAGTATAAGCTGTCCTAACTGTTCCAGCTTAAACCTGTTGAATTTCCATTCAGTTTTTAAAATGGTGGTTATCATGCTGTACTTCTGCTACATGTGTGTCCTGCTGCTGTAAAGATTGTTATTTATGACTCAGCAAAAATGGTATAATCTGTGTCTATAGGACACTGCTGGCTAGAATGTCTTCTCTTAGCTTTTATATGCTACATCATGGTAGTCAGTATTTTAGTGGACTTAATAGAAAAGAAAATGCTCCTAATAAAAGCAGTGTTCATCTTGATTTTGTTGTTGCACTCTGTTGAAATCTATTTTGAATTATGTAATAAATAATTAATTATGGTTTATAAAATAACTTTACCAGAGAGTAAATTCAGCCACCTAAAGGGTAGGAGGCGTGATAGCCTCATGATTAGTGCGCTCGTCTTCAGATCAAGCGGTCCAGGTTCGAGCCCTGGCCGTGGACATTGCGTTGTGTTCTTGGGCAAGACACTACTCTCACAGTGCCTCTCTCTACCCCCGTGTATAAATGGGTACCGGGGAACTTAATGCTAGGGGTAACCCTGAAATGGACTAGCATCCCATCCAGGGAGGAGTAGAAATACTCCTAGTCGCTTCATGTTACAGAAACCGGGATAAGCTCCGGCCTGGTGGGCCACTTGGCCTGTATGCAGACTTGACCTTTACCTAAAGGGTGTCAATAAGCAACCACTGGACATCAGAACCCATGCATCAAAGGATGTTTATTATCCTGTTTTTCGCTGCTGTACCAAGAAGAACTCCACAATGATCAATTCCTCTCCTCTCTTTATTCAACTAACTTTCCTACATTCATCCAATTCATCCATGAACTGGCTCACAGGAGCCTTTGATTACGTTCCATCATCAAGTTAAATACTTTACGATTTTCAAAAAAGTCACATCGTGTAGAGTAAGCTGTAGGCTATCTCTAAAACAGAAAATAGTTTCAATGTGGCTTATCACAACGACAACCCTATGGAGATGATGTGGTAGTAATGGGCATAACGTAATTGAGCCATATGTAATTTCGTTTTTTTTGTAATCTATGCATAGTGCCACCCAGAATAATGAAAGACGTTTCACCAGCTTCCGTGGTATGTGAAAAGCACACGCTGTGTTGTCTTTGTTGCTACGCAACCAGTGATTCTCCAGTTAGTTACTATTGGACAAAGAATGGACAGGATCTAATTAATGACGACATCAAGGCTATTTACAACAACATTGTTGTCACTCCTCGCAGCGCACAGGATTATGGGGTGTACGTGTGCAACGCCTCAAACAGCTTTGGTAGTGCATCTTATGAAATAATCTTAATTGAAGACCAAAAGTCATCGAAAAAAGCAACTACAGAGGGAGCTGACAGTGAGTGTATTCTTCTTGTTTGTTTATTTGATTATTTGGTTGTTTGCATTTCGCATTTTGCATTTTTGCCATCGTACAAATACCTGAGTAACCTTGGACACTTGCTTTTGCTGTGTGTTGGAAGCAAAACGTGATTGCTAGCGGGTGGAATATCGCTTAGTAACTTGTACGTTGATTTAACGATCCTCGGAGAAGTAATTTAACAACATAACAACGGGCCGCGCGAAAGAGCTTTTTTCGTGCGGCCAATTTCGTTCCGCTCGTAAGGGAACGCTTACTGCATAGGCTGAAATCATAGTGACCCTACATGTTTCTTCAAGCCATCAAATGTATTGAATCCTGAAGCCGTGTTAAATTATTTCAATATTCCCTGACTTTTTCTTTCCAGAACATTTTCTGACCTGTAGCAACCCTGTTAAACTCGTGACAATGTCTTTTTTCTTTGCTTTTTTTTGAACGTCTTGCAGGCTTTTCCAATATCTACCGTGTCATTGTTATCGCTCTGTCCTGCCTTGTTTTGGTGCTGCTTATTGCAGTTAGCATGTTGACATGGCGCCTTCGACGAGCTGTGAAAACAAGAGAGAAAAGACGCCACAGAGGCACACCTCTGATGAGGTTGAGTGGCATGACTCAACACGTGACCAGCATGTACCAGAAGAACTGTCATATACATGTATGAATTCAAACCTGGACCTTTGGAAGAGCTGCCACGCTCAACGCAAAATTATCAGTCAGTAAAGGGCACAGCCACGTCCTCTGCATATTACAATGCAGGATTTAACCGTGGAAATAGTAATCAAGAAGACGAAATTTACTATGAAATAGGAAATGCCCAATGTTAATTTTTCCCACTTTTAGATCACGATAACGCAACTGATCACGTAATCATCTATGCAAATAAAATTAAAAATTGTCGTACTCCGAGAAGGCCACAGCGTGTAGGCATAAAACGATGACGTCTAAAAGTCACTATACTTACGAGTAACCACGAGTAAGCACGAGTGACCATGAGTGATCACGAGTGACCACGGGTGAGATTACGTCAAAGAATGTCAGTGATGTTATCATGACGTCATTAAGAAGTCATTGTGAGGTCATTTCATCAAATAATGACCTTACCAGTTACCATCAAACGGAGGCTATTTACTAGAGTGGTTATCAAAGTTGGAAGCACTGCCTGTGCAGTGGCGGATCCAGACCTTGAGCTAAGGGGGGAGCGGTATCCAGACCTTGAGCTATGGGGGGCCCTGGTTTTTTTTTTTCTTTTTCTTTTTTTTTTTTTTGCTTGCCCTGCCGGCTTTTCGTCCTTCTGCGATTCTTCTTTTTTACCCCCGTCCCCCTCCCCTAGATCCGCCACTGCTGTGCGTTCACACTTCGGTTGTTTTTTTCCTCTACAAATATTGGCTGTTGATCCTCTGTTCTTTCATGCTTCATATGTGATCTTTTTTCAATTGTGAAAGGTAAGAAAATCAGAGCGATTTTATTAAACGAAGTGGGGTTCAAAACTTCACGCCTGGACTTTGCCCGTTTTGTTTGATCGAATAACACATAACGATCTGCACGTGAGGCTGAACTACTAATAAATGAATTAAACTTGACAAACTATAAACTTTGTATCTAGGAAAAGCATTTCTTTAAGATTTGATTCCGAAACTGAACGCTCAATTTCAGGACGCCAAAACTTGTAATAAATATTTCTTGAGAAAATAAAGTTTCAGCCAGCCGACCTGCCTCACAGCGCGTCGCCAAAAATTTTTACCTCACGTTTGTATTTGTTTAAATTGCGCGCGTCTTGCTTTCACAATTCCAAGAATGCTAATCTTGGAACGAATAAACCATTCTGACGACTTATCGCGGCCTATTGGTAAAAACACATCATGGTCATTTGCTTAGCAAAAAGTCGCAAATTTATTTTTCAACTTGTTTTCAATCTATTTTCATATTTTGGGTTTCCCTTTCATTCTATGACATGCAATCTGAAATCTGTAGTCCACATACCACGATTTTAAACATCTCCGGGGGGAGGACATAGGGGAGGACCTAAAGGAGACATAGGGGAAGACGTAGAGGAGACACCTCCTTTACACTGAGTCGTCGCTAAAAATTATCGGACGTGTTCTAGTTACCCTAGTTGTGTTCACGTGGTGTAACGCAATCTAGTCCAGTCCGTATGAGATTTTCCACCTAGTTTTGTAGGTTGCCAAAAGGCCGTATTTTCTGGCCAGGATGGTTTACCTGTAATTCGATCAAACAAAGCATGCAAGGCCCACGCGCAGTTTTGAGTGTCGCTTGATTTAGTAAAATCGGGCGAATTTTTCTTCACTTTCACAAATAAAAAAGCAGCCAATATTTGAAAAGGAAAAAACAAAATTGTGAGGCACGGCCAATGCTCTAATCTTTGATTTCTACACCAGTTTAATAGCCTCCGTTTGGTGGTAAGGTCATTATTTGAAGAAATGACCTCGCAAAGACTTCTTAATGATGCCATAATAACATCACTGACATTTTTTGATGTAATCTCAGTCGTGGTCACTCGTGGTCATTCGTGGTCACTGGTAGTAACTCGCGGCCATGATCACTCGTGGTCACTCGTTCTCACTCGTGCTCACTCGTGCTCACTCGTGCTCACTCGTGAGTACTTTTAGACCCTAGCGGCATAAAACTGCAGGTTTTAGTGTAAAAGTGGGTGCTGGCGAGGGGGAAGCCGTCCAAGTAAAGTGCGGAGAGATTGAGGTCAGTGGAAGAGAAGTGTAAGCAATGTAAAGAGTGTTGAAGATTTTTCGGAGATAATTCAAACAGCAAACATCATTTCATATTAATATGGAGCTGGAAGAACATTTCGACTCAGAGATGGAACATTTTGTCTCAACGCGCGAGGAACATTTATATCTCGCCTTCCAACCCTTTTTCTTTTTTTTTCTTTGTACATCGTCACTTTTTGAAAAAAAAAAATTAATAGTGATTTCACCCTAGCTCGTTTTTAATGGTCCGAGCGACCAACGAAAATAAGGCCTGTAGAATTTTTGAATTTTTTTTTTTTTATGCGGATAGAAAGAAATGGGCTGGGAAAAAGAATGAAAAATTAACAAATGAGTGGAATAAACTAGCACCACAGAAAAGGGAAACTTAAAACGCTTCGGTAGAAAATGGGTGAAGAAGAAGAAAAGCCAAACGGACCGTTCAGTTCCAGAGAATAAGCAATTTATAAGCATTTATTACAATGGCATGATAAACTAAATGTGTAAGAAGAATGAGAAATCTGTAAAATTGCCAACACGTATTGTATATATCTCACTGATTCAATACTGAATACGATGTATTTACTGCATTAAATAATTCCTAAAATGTGTCATGCATATTAAAAAAATATGTGCACACAAAGCACGTGTCGTTAAGTAACTGTTGAGCATTTGAAATGTATAAATAAACCTTCTAGGCAACACGCGCTAAGCGTAATTGGAGACATAAGAGACGACTTCATGTACTCCCGGCTTTCCCCCATGCTCCACTTGATCCCGTGCGCTCGTCGTTCCCGCTAAAATATCGCCGCCAGCAGGTCCACCAGGCAGAGAAAAATTTAAAATTAATCTAAATATCAATTGTTGTACGATAGTTTTGGCTTCGACGTTATTGAATGAAAGAATCTAAAACCAGGCGTTTTTGTTATGGACAACTAGTCTGTGAGACAGGATGTGGCAGCCCGTAAGCCTTTTGTTTTGGCTGCGGTTTCAGAGCAAAAGCATGCATTCACGCAGCACACGCTAGTTTCCGGGTTCTCTCATTCTTTCAAAATAATAATAGTTAAAAAAAACAAAATATTCAGTTACAAATATCTCGAAAAAGAAAAGAATCACATTTCCTGTTTCCAAAGAGCGTCCGTTGCAAAAAAAGTAAACATTTTCACAGCCGTTATGAGTTTTCTAAGACTCAGTGGTGTTTAAATTTGTTTCATCTATCCCTGTTCCGTACAGGTTTGATATTTAGGGGTAAGGGAGGAAGAGGGGGGTTGGGGGGGGGGGGGGGGAGGGAAACCATAAAATTTTTAAACATCTTTTCTGGTTTGTTTTTAAATGGGGGAGGGGGGAAGGGGGGGGGGGGTGGGGGGGGGGGGGGGAAGGAAACCCACAAATATTTCAACATCTCTCTCGAGTTCGTCTTATTAATAAGTATTTCAGTGTTGACAACATTACTATGACAAACATTACTTCACCACGCAGTTTTTCTGCGACAGAACCGTATAGAGTTGTAGGCTGATAAGGTAAATTGTAAACGATGACATCAGCGTGAATTTCCTTACAGGTACATTAGATAGTTATCCTGGTTAAACTTACATCATTGGCTAAAACAAAGCTACAACGTACCTATTCATACAGCCGAGGTGGTCATTCTTCGCGAGGCATTGTTTCGTGGAAATGATTTAAGATGGAAGCAAGAATTCCACTGACTAGAAGGCATACTTAGGATTGCCAACAATCCCTTTGAGCCCGACTTTAAGTACAAGACCCTGAGATTGGAACAGGATAGTCCACTTCCCGCAATGTTCTGGGCCATCGACTGTGTTATTCCAATGTTTTCCGTGGGGTTGAATATCTGAAGCAGTTCGTGGGGCCGATATAAGTATGTCACTAATCGCTGCTGAACAATTTATTATGTTTTCTTTGCTTAACTGAAGAGGGGATTTAAAGATAATGTTTTGCAGTGCTACAGCATCTTCCAGTGCTTCGTGGGCTTTGAAGTCTTCGTTGAAAAGGTGCGAGGACGAAGAGGATTGGTTTGTCTTGCAAAGCTGTCCTAATGGGAGTTGAAGAGCCGGATGTTTTTGTTTCAACAGATCTTTGGCAAAAATGTAACTGTCAGCAAAATAAATGTTAAAAATCTTAAAAATGATAATTTTGGCAGACCTTCTTTTTTTGGAAGAGTAGAGAAAAAAGGTTTCCTTTTTCTCCTAACTCATAAGTGTTGCTAAATGTCGGATTCCAAACATTTTCGGATATCGGCATTTTGGTTCGGCGGGCTTCTATTCTGCCCACGTCATTGTTGCAGTATTTAGCACTGTTCTGCGGTTTAATCCGTGAGGCGTTTTCTGATGGTAACAAAAACACACGTTCATGGCGTTAAAATTCGATATCGCGTTTTGTAGACGGGTCGCGGTCTTCGCTGTATTTCTTCATTTGGTGTTAGGTGAGTTTGATTTCCTTGGCAATGCCAGCTGAAGTACATATTTTTTGGTTGAAGCATCACAATGCAGCGGCATATATAACTACTCTTCTGACGTACGACTCAGGCAGTAACACCAGTTTACAAATGTAAGATGACTTCTACTTTCTGATTCAGATATTTACAGGTAAATAATAGCCAAACAGGTAAAAAGTAGCCACAAAAACACGCTAGTGAAGCATTTATTCTGGATATAGACTTTGAGGTTACCCAGATTTGATATAGACTTTGAGGTTACCCATGTATGATATTGCACATTATTTAAACTTTCGAATAATAAATAGGCGTCGCTTATTTATATAGCGTTTTCATTGTCACGCAACAAAAAAATAAAATCAAAAACCATTCGGTGGATAAGGTCAAGAAATTGTGATATTACAGAAGATAAATAAAGAAGACAGTTCTCCAAGTTTAAGGTGTATGCGTTGTCCCAAAGTTGAGATATTCGTCGAAATGTTCCGCGCAAAATTACAGAGCCTAGAATGGAGCCGCCATGTTGGTGTTCCTCTGTGGTACACCAATATGGCGGCCGGAAAATAGTGTTAACATCTGGATTACTTTGGTTATCTAGGACAATGATTATCTGCACTGAAAGAGTAAACATTTAAATGAGCACTTTTGCAAATACGACAACGTCTCACGAGATAAATACATATTTTTCGACAAACGCGATCGCAGCTTTGTGTCACGCACCGCTATAACTTCGAAATTCAAAATGCGCTGGTTTCCAAACGAAGGGAGCTATTGAGCTGGAAAGTTGTAAACAGATATAACTTTAGTACCTCTTATGCCTGATGAGGATAAAACTTTGGCGGCTCTTTAGTTTTGGATTTAAGAATTTGATGACGTCACGTGAAAACGCTCCATAGCCTTGTTTTTGCACAAATGGATATTGCATCATTGACGAGCTGACATGGTTGGCCACATATTGATTGCTTCTATTGCTCCTCGAATCAAAGCTAATCAAGAAACAGTTCATGGCTTGAATGAACTAAACAAAACAAGCTGATGGCAACAACAACAATAATAACAACAACTTCATACTTATCTGTGTCAAAGGAAAAAGAGTACTTTTTTCCTGCCTTTCTCTAGTCTCAAAACGACATAAAACGGGCAAAGTGCAGTGTGGGTAATTGTGTATGCTTTCAAGCATGTTACTTACTTGAGTTTTTGAACGGAAGCAAAAATCGAGCCATGGTTCAACGAGGGGAGTAAAAGTAGCCCTGGAATCAGTCATTCTGGCTAGTTACACGGGGGTATCACGGAGTCATTCAGCATTCAGTGCGACCAATTCCACGCTCAATCGTTGTTTAGTATAAGCAAAGTTCTTATCGAACCTCTGATACTGTCATGTTTATTCATTTCGGGAAGAGATAAAATGCTTTATTTTGCCCAATTGCCAGACGTTACCACAGTAGTCTTAAAAATCTGTCTTACAGATTTTGAGCTAGTTTTGATTTCACATTTTCTTAGTTTGCGAAAAATCTGTCTTATTTTACTTTGCATGAATGTTAAATCAAAGCCAATTTCTTATTCCTAAAATTTTGAGGTGGGGTCATACGGGTAGATTTTGAGAAAAACGTGATTTAACCTACTAGCGCCCAGTCTCCCCTTAGGTACTCGGTCGTTCATTTTGGTCATTTGTTGACGTTCAATTGTTCAAGTTTCACATAGAGTGGTAAAAAACTTAAGTAAACAGTAAGTAGACAAAGGAAAAACATCTTGGAACATTTTTCAATAGAGTTAGAAGTTGGGCTGTTATAATCCATCAAAACTGTAGTAAGCCACCTTGACACATTGTAAGTACATGTACATTATAGGTTGCCTGAAGACTAGGCCAAAATTACTTTTCTTTGCACCAGTGCAACCAATAACATCCAAGACCTCAGTTTCCTAGCTCCTCTTTTGGTGAAAAATTTGAAAGTTGCTAGGAGAACGATGTGAGGTGCTGTTCTCCATACATGTACTTATATCCATCTCTTTTGACTTAAAGTAAACTGAGTTGTGTTTTTAAATTTGTATCCCAGGCCTTAGATAATTGTCCCAGTGGCTGGGATGGATAGGGCAGCTCCTGTTACAAGTTTATCATCCAGTCCTCGTCAATGCGAGGCCTCAACTGGGAAAGTGCTCGCAGAGATTGCCTTGGTTCTTGTGGAGACCTTGTTACTATAGCAGACCAATTAGAAATGAGCTTTGTTTATAACAATTTTTCAAAGGTTTGGAATCAGCATTACTGGATTGGGCTCAATGATCGACCCAATGAAAGCCAATTTGTTTGGAGTGATGGTACACCCTATAATGCCTCAGTGTATAGTAACTGGCATCCAGGAGAACCAAATGATCGCTCTGGTGAAGACTGCGTTGAGTTGTATAGAACACGTTGGAATGACAATGGTTGCAAAGACAATGGCTGCTATATCTGCGAAAAACCCAAGGGTAATTCTATATATCAATCACAGTGTGGCATCGTGGACTTGAGTACAGTGGTTCCTTGTAGATGCTGTAGGTTAAAATGTATTTTAGGTCAGAATGATTTCAAAGTTAGTTTACATGGAAATGAAAGCAGGACTGTGGTTGGTATATTTAAAGAAAGGAACATATGTCGCTTTGAAGCCACCACATGGGGATCGGGAGTTTTGCGTGACTTAACGGCCAAAGCATTTGCTTTAAGGAGAGTACCATCACATGAGTATGAAAACCTATACTGAAGGTTTGGTTAACAGTCTGTAGCTGGATAATGTGGGAGTTACTGTCGGAGGAAGGGGGGGGGGGGG
>Ga0126339_10004089_pt1 | contig 10714 bp, 7 predicted proteins | sample OrbTmetagenome_2_FD_92532 | JGI IMG/M metagenome (GOLD analysis project Ga0126339, IMG submission 92532) | Coral microbial communities from Petempiche,Puerto Morelos, Mexico - Orbicella T R C metagenome | ecosystem: Host-associated > Invertebrates > Cnidaria > Coral | place: Petempiche,Puerto...
AGGGTCGGCTTACGTTCTTGCAACATCGTGTAACTTGAAAAGATTGAATATAAGTTTCTTATTGTTCACTGAATTCTTCAGCGTAAAACTCTTTTGCATACTTTACGTTTAAAAATATTTGAAACCTGTGTCTACGAATTTCACATTTCTGGCCATATTTTGTTGAGGAGTAGCGTATTTTGTAGGTAATAGCTACTATGTCATAGTGTTAAACTACGGAGTAGAATTCCACGGATGACAACGACTTCCACGGATGACATAGACTTTGTAACTGTTTGAGAGTACCTTGGAGGCTTTGTTTGCACTTCGAGCATTTTCCCGAGAGCAAGAAAATCTTACACTACTGAATTAATTTATGAAGAAGAAAAAAGAAAACCTATAACCTCACTTCCCATCATAAAATAACTCGATATTCGTGTATATACAAGTGCTTATAATTTAAGTTGTTACATAATGTGTGTCATACAAACATCTAGAGTAATCACTGCGTTCAATAACATTGAAAAGTGGTAATGCTAGCATATGTATAAATAATAAATATGATATATAAAAAGACGTCGGAAAGAACATTAGGTAGATTGTGCTTCTCTCAGCTTGTGGTTGTTATATATATCAGTAAAATACATCAAGAACCATAAAGGTATAAGGTTAGTATCAAGCTGGCTAGGCTTTGCTATTACAACTGAAATATTCTGCACGATGACAAAAAAAAAAATTCTGTGCAGGATCATAGATGGCTTTCTCATATAAGTTCTGGATCTGGCAATTTTCAACCAAAAGCTACGTGATTTGTCACGTGATGTGTATGAAAGTTTTAAAACCGCTTTGAAATGCGAAAAGCGATAAAAACCTGTCTGTGTGCTAAAGTTGGTCTCATAGGCCTTAATGTGCTTAAACTGAAGAGCGTGCTAGACGCATACTCTCCAAAAATAGCACCACCTAGTCAGGCGTCCACGTGCTCCTGACCTAGGCCATAAGTCATCTATGTCTATGTATCAGAATGGCATAGCGAAACGTAGCAGAGACTGGTTTTGATTGTAATTTAGTCACGAGGTACTCAAGAAAAATACTAAGCAGTGCACCATTTAATATATATATATCGATTACCTTCAATATATTAGTTGTTTTCTGTTAGTTTTTGTGCCGCACTTTTCATGTTATCTCATCATAAATTTAGGAAAGACGTGACGTCACATGACCACGCCAGAACGAGAACAATAGTCTGGACACTACTTGTTTTTAACGCCGTTCACGCGATATCGATACAGCGTTTTCGATGAGGCGGCCTCAATAGACCGAATGTGCGTCAGGATGTCACGCTGTCTTTGTTTAATCTACGTTGTGTTACATGTAGAATGTGTATCTTGTCACCAAGTGAACACATTGCCGTCAATAAAGCATAGTTGATGACCAAAGTATCTGTGAAGTTATTGATTCCTCGATTCATTTTCTTTATTCACGATTATTAACTGGTTGCTTATGAATTGGTACCGTAGAATTCAGAGAGTAACGGTCCCGTTTTTTCGGATTTAGCAGGCGAAAGGGGTCGCTACCGTCGGGTAGCCGTTACTTTCGGATAGTTAAAAAACGTTTGTACAGTAACAGTCGTTTCAGACAAAGCGGACGTGTAAAACAAGAAATTAGACGTTCCGTTCATGAATGTTTCCAACTATCCTCTTAAACAAAGCAGACTGTATAAACAACAACAACAAAAAAGCCTAAACCGGTTGGTACTGTAGGACGAAAGTGTAATGGTCGCCGTATTATATCGCAATACAAATTATTACCCAGCAGTATATTATTTGACCCTGCTGCTAGATTTTCAAGAAAAATTCAGTCAAGTCCGAAATAAAATCACGGATAACTCTTCAAGTCAATGTTCAGTTCTGCAGTCAGGCTGTTTCATCCGCGTGGCCCGCGCTTGAGAACAGATACTTTATCTTTTAGGAAAGTCTTCAAAGGGCGGCTGGGGCGCTACTTTCGGGGGGTCCGTTACTTTCGGGTGGGCTGTTACTTACGGGGGTTCAATGGAAGTTGAAAAAAATTAACGTTAGCTACCCGAGCAGGCAAGATAGGGCTATCTTGCCCGCCCGGGACTGCCCGCTGTATCTCTCAAGAAGAATTTATTCTTTCTGCCATATATTTAATCCTTTGTCGACCAAGCTATTTCGGTCGAGATAGCTGGATTTTGGCTTCGTTCTTTTTTTGCGTATGGACCTCAACTCCGTCTCAGTCTATAAACACGCAAAAAAAGAGCACTTGACCAATATCTAACCATCTTGACCTCGCTCTTGTTCAATAACTCATATATATAGACCAATAAAGAACACGATTTGGGCAATAATTTAAATTCTTAATTACGCTTAACGCATCAAATGCACTAATCAAGTGACCATTATTTTTTTCCTCTGTTCTCTTTCGTGTGTCTATGTATTAAAATATACTCTAACACTCTCTGGAAATTTTCTGTACATTAAAAAGAATGCCTTAATACATAATCCCTCGGAATATTTACAAATGAAACAGGTTCACCGATAGCCTATTATAGAACTGAAAAATATAATACTTTTTTCCTAGGCCAAGGAGTAAGGGACTTTCAAATTTAAATGTAGACAAAATAACCATGGACAGTCAATGGTGTGTCCCAGACAGTTGTACATTGTCAATTAAATATAGACGACTTTTGTGGATTGGAAAACTACAATTTTTTCCTGACACAAAACTAAGTCAGTTGGGAATAAAAAAAATAAAGAAATTTGTATCAAATCCAAGGCTGGATAGCAACCAAGATGATCTAAACATAGATCGTCCTCCCTTGTGTTATGGTGTTACTGCGCAACCATGGTTGACCTTGTAGCCCTCGCGGAGTCGGAGGTCCAAGGCTACAGGAGAATTTCAGGAGTGACTGGTCTTTGTTTTCTACTATAACAAGACTTTCCTTATCTGCTCGGCTAAGCTCTGACTGTCTTGTTCAACGTACGACTGGCCAGGGAAGAAATATTTCTGTGACGATCGCAGTGTCAGCAACTGGGAATGTTGAAACGGCTCGTACACAGCCAAATCATCTTTATCTTGAAACGGGTTCAGTGTCAAGGTTTTAAGATGAAGCACCATGTTGTTCAACACGAAACGGCGGCGAGTTTGGTAGATTGTAGGCAGGGGAAACGCTAAAATAAAAAAAGAGAAACATTAAACAATTAAATCCAATTAAAATAATTTATTCTATTTTACGGCCATGCTATCAGGCAGTCTGAAGAAGAAGTCCCAATTAAATTAGTCTTTTGCGCGCAAGTGCACGAAAGTGAAAGCAATGATAGAGCAGAAATTACCAGCCAAAGACTATAAAAGGACTTCGCAAAGAATATAGAGTGGACTAAATCTTGATTCTTCAAGTAATTAGGGGAAAGGAAATTGGTTCAAAATTCTCCTAACCTTTTCGTCAAGGAAACGAAAGATTACTTCGAATACTTGGGAGGTGTTTATTTCAATGAGGATAAAAGCACTAAAAAGGTACAAATAAACTGGCCAATTTACCCAATGCAAGAGACGTCTCTCTTTCTGGATGACAGTGACTGCAGTGTGTTTCTCCCAGGCGCGCGAGACTCCGTTTGCTGAAAGAAAAGAGAATACCAAATAAACAGTCTAGTGGTGCAAAAGCAATCATAATTTTGTACTCGAAATTACGACTCCTGGAATTCAAAAACAGAAAAATTCAAAAAGAAAAAGGGGAACTTTTTTGACACATGGCGTTTGAGTGTTGTTTCACAGTCTATTTTAGAATTTGTCCCAATTTGATACGTACCTGTGTATTTTCGGCAAAACAAGCACAGTGTTTCTCGAGTTATCCTGTGCCTGCACAGGTGTCTCCTCACGTGTGCGCGTGCGTGCTCGCTCCAGTTCCTCCTCCATTCTGATCTCACAAAAGTAGTTGATCGCTTCTGAGGGCATAGCGGTGTTAGCGGCTCTGCCCCCAAGCGCCTCCACGTCAAATGAGACTGAAAAAATGGAAACAACACCGGCAAATTGATGTTTAAGTAAATTTACCTTTTAGTCTTGTTGGGAGCACGGAGGCCTAATGGTTAGGTTGCTAAAAATTGAATCGAGAACTCCGATTCGAATTCTGGCCGGGGTCTTAACGTTGTGTTCTTGGGCAAGACACTCTACTCCCCTGGACAAACGGCTTGGAGGCAGCCTGCAATGGAAGACTTGCAGCACTGCGGACTGCTTTGTGCAGCAGAAATCTGAGTTGAAATCAGAATGATGAACCACCCGGATTCTCCAACCTGCTCAGGACTGGTACAGATTTTACTGAGATTTCAATGTTCCATGTCACGCGTACGATGTGGAAAACACAGGAGGCAAATAACACATACACAAGAAAGATAGAATTTAACTTACTGCTCGTTGGTTTAGACATATCGGATGCTGTCCTCTGCTGATATAAATACAAGAAAAAAAAAATCTGGTCATCCCCGTTGATAAAGCGACAATGGTCTTTTAGGGTGATAAAGAGGAAGTACACACAAAACTATACAGGAGAAAAAAACTACAAAAATGACAGAAAATTTCTTTGGATTATATTCTGGGAATCGAGGGGTTTCTGGCGCGATCGTCTGCTCACATCAATATCCAATTTCTTCTTGCAATGTTTGTATGTATTACCAGGCAGACAGGTGATGAGAAAACAGAAAACTATCAATAAACGGCATATTGACTTGATGAACCATCAAATCACCAAAACTTTCATTAACACAAGTATATATGAATCAGCTAAGAGAATCAGTCGTTTGATCACGCACGAAGAACTCACTTGATCACGCATGAAGAACCCACTTTCATGTATAGTTTAGACTTTTAGTTTTGAGAGGACCCTTCTGAAAACCACCTCAAGGTGATTGGGGCCCTCCTGTTAAAATATTTATCTGTTACATTATTTATTATTTATTTTTACCTGTGAGCTTCCTCTATCGGTTTTCAAGATTCCCTTGATAGAGCTGGGTGTCTTAGGCGTCTTTGTTCCTCTACATTAACAAAAGAACCATGACATAAGCTAAAAATAAAGAGAAAGGAACCGCGCAAACAGTAAGGATTTAAACTTACTTGACCACACTGCCGGCCTGAGCGCGGCTGATCTTGCCTGCTAGGGATCGGATGTGTTGTCTGAACTGTGCAAGCCACTTGTTGAGCCACTGAACACACAAGTCCTTTACACGGGCCTTTCTTCTGTTATCAGGAATACCCTGTACAGGAGAAGAGAAAACGCGAAGCTGATTTTCAACTTTTGCTTTCGAGGATGTCACCAGCAGCGCTTTAAAAACACGTGACAGATGTCTATAGGTTCGAGGACCACCAAATTCAAAGCGATCGAAGATGCCTGCCATAAGCAAGGTGCAATCAACCGGCGAAAACGGTTATGTGACTTTAATGTACCTTGTACAGAGATCACAGGTTTTTATCGTGACTGAATCAAAGAACACTTACTATTAATAAAGGGGTTGCGATCTGACTTACGTTCTCCTGCCTCTTTGGTCACTTTGACCAAGTGACGGATTACCGTAAGGGCCCCAAAGGTTGAAACAAATTTTAAATATTTAGGGGCCCCTTTATTGAAAAAGGCGCTAAATCGTTTGGGACAGAGTACGGGGCTCTAGTAAGTCCATTTTACAATAAACATATGTTCAGACATACCGTAGTATCAAGCAAGTCCAGTTCTTTAGCAAAGTAGCTGGCAGTGTCTGGTACTCCAATTGAGGCTAACATTTCTCGGGCAAACTTCCTGCAACGCCAAACATTACAAAACAAATTAAAACGAGTTATGAGCACATAGCTGGGCATGAACTTTAACGGTGATCTACACATTTCCGTATTGTGCAAGCTTCATAGGTGATCCATTGTGTTATTATGAAGAACAGCAGAGTTACGCGCTGGTCAAATGTCTGTATGAGGTGTATGTTCTTCAGGCAATTCTTTACGGTTTCATCTTTTTCCTTTCAAATATTTATTTTGTATCACGCGCTTTTCAATCATGGAACCTTTTTTTGTTGAAAAGGTGAAAACAAAATTTGATACAGTTTATTTTATACCTTAAACAAAAAGTAAGCAAAGATTCCCTAATTGATTTTTTTTATTTTTGGCTTTACCTGATTTCTTCATCACCATCAATAAACTGCGCCATAAGCTCAGCTACAAAAGACACTTCGTAGACCTTCATAGTATGCGACAGCTGCAGAGCCACACGTAAAAACTGTTTGGCCTCAGACGAGCCATGCGCAGTAGGGTGATCCGGGATATTCAGTTCTGCTATCATGGTGCGATTGACCTTTTCGGCTGTATCTCGGTTTAAACCTTCTTGGCGATGCAACAACATGATGGCCTGACAAACATGAAAGGAAAACATGCAGAATTGTCGTCAGTTAACGTTAATTCACGTCAAGTTTATTGTAATAAGCTTCTCTATTCCAGTAAGCGCCTATTGCAAAAGTACCATTCAAGTCTGACTTCGAATTGTCAAGTGAATTATGGAGTCTTGAGTATTTCTCGTCTGAACGTAATTTTGAACACAGTGACTTGGAATGAACAATATCAGAGCTCCTGTTGTTACAGTTCTTGAGCTGGTATTTCCTGTCAAGTAGCGCCCTTTGTTAGGGCGCCAATTATCAAAATCTTACTGAAAAGCGTAAAATTCTTTTGCTTCTGGTCAGGCGCCCAGTGAAAACCAACCCTTGCAGTATCTGTTGTTAACGCTCTGTCTCTCTCTAATAAGCCCCATTACCACGAGCTACCAAAAGTAACTTAGAGCCCGGGAAACTATACTCAATCGTCATGTTATACGAATCTTCATTTATTTCAAGGGAAAATACATTTACTTAGCTTCCATCTGCCTTTATAGAAAAAAAAGACAAATGTTTCTACACGCGTTTCCCATTCGGTGTAAGTGGGTGTACACACATACTTACAGCACAGATCTGCGTCTTCAGTTCATGGTCAGTTGTCTTCTGAATCAAGCTTAGCAATAGTTCTACGAAGCTTTCTGCCGTCCAAGGTTTGGGGAACGACTGAAAATGAACAATGTTAGCGTTTAATGATGTTATTTCTATCCTTCAATAAACGTAAAAAGACGAAATGAAAACGTGCTATGTAATGCTTTGAAATATTCTCTACTCGCAGCAAACATGTAGCTGGAGCTTGTTTAAGTGTCAATCGAAAGAAAAGGAGTTTAAGATGGGTTAGAACAACATCTCAGTGTCAGCTTCAATTAAACAACTGAATGTAACTATCAAAGGCATAATGTCTAGATATAATAAGTCTCACTTTGCGTTGTAATATAATCACTGTCAAATGGAACTCCAAGAGAAACCTAAAAATAGTACTTTGTAGAGGTAAAAAAAACGCCAAACAAGTAATTAGAAACAAAAAGAGACAAGGAGGATAAAATTGAGCAGGATTGAGACCGACTGCGAACAATGCACTCGAAATAGATAGGCTACTTTTTGAAGGGGCGCCATGGATGACATATCACTAGCTCCTTTAAGTAATCAATTTTGTAATTATTTTGGTGTGTACTCACCTCTGAGTTCGCGTCCGGAAAGAACTTTTCAAACCACAGTGTCCCCTTGAACTGACTGATGAACGATGGTAACGGCGTCGGAGGGGGAGGAGGTGTTGGGGTAGGAGTCGGCTCCTTGGGGGGAGGAGGCGTTCTGCAAAGTGTCAAGGAAAGAAAGTTCTGAGGAGAACGTGGGTGAATAAACTCGGTCGATGAAAATGTAGAACAAAACCGCGAAAACAAACCTCTTGACGAAATGAATTAGAACCTATGGGCATTTTCAGGGATAAATTACAGTTTATCTCTGCCATAATTCACAACTTACTTGATTGCAGAGTGCGAGAAGTTTCAAGTTTTGGTCTATATTTATAAAGGCTTTCCATCAATTGTTTAAAAATTAAGTTTTGTATTTTTGTTATGTTGAAAATAACAGGCAGCGATTAGGAGATTTTCTTCGAAAAAGTTCATTTTAGCCGGTTTTTGCACGTGTACTACATAAAAAATAAACTTAAATTTAAAACTAAGGAGAGTATTATAACGGTGAGTATGGTATCGCAGAAAGAGAGCAGAAAGAAAGACGAGAGTTATACAGAAGGTAACATACAAAAGCTATAGAGAAATGAATACCTGTTCAAGAGTGATGTTGCACTTAACTTTGGAGAGAGGTTCGCTCTCTGAGAAGAAAGATGAGAGATATGTTCGTGCGCAGCTTTATTTGCTTTTGTAAAGTTTGCATCTCTCGATCTAGAAGGAGTTCCTGAATGATAGCAAAGACCTCGAGAGTTCTCCTCGAAGCAGTGGACCCTTTCGAGTAGTTCTTCTACAGGGCTTATCGAAGCAGACGAACCTCTACACAGCAGATTTGTATGACAAGTAGTGTTTTGAGTCGCGGAGGACTCGTGTGGAAGGGCAAGACTGACTTCGTCTGCATGCAAGGTGGAACATAAACTTGCATCCACTTTTTCAGTGCCATACACACAGGTGTCTTTGAAGATTAAACGTTCGCCGCTACAAAGCATAAGAAGTAGTCTACGGAAAAGAAGCGAAAAAAGACATCTGCCTTGAAAGTTAAGCAGGGGTAAAGAATCGACGGTGTAAACAGTTGCAAAGGAAGAAGTGGTTTGAGCACAAGGCGACAAGATAACGGGGGAAGAAGACCAGAAACCATGAAGTGCGGAGTGAGACCCGAAAGGTAGTATGGGATAGGACACTACACTAGAGAGAGATTTTGAGCCTCATAGCGCAACAAGGTTGAAGATGAGGAATAAAACAAAAGTTATCAGAGATATGCAGGCAAGATGGAGATGGAGGAATGATAAATGAGGGCAAGAGAACTACCATCATCACAGAACAGTTATGACGTCACTGACGGGATAACCGTGGTAAGTAAACTGCATGCCCAGCCCTTGGTTTGGGATTATGTTTAATGCATTTAAAAAAATTTATGGAAAAGAGGAAAGAAACAACCACAACAATTACTTAAAAAGCGATTTAACACGAATTTAATTTAACACATTTAAGCTTTAAGTTTACCTTTGGTCAAGCGCTGTTAGACCTGTTTTAACTCCATTTTCATTGGAGATTAGTTCAATGATCAATGATGAAGGACTTTCCAACAGTTCGTCCCTGTTGTCATCTATAACTTCATTTTCCATTGGCCACGTGGAAGGTGGAGACCAGTCATTTAGGTTTAGTATACCTGTACTACGATGACTGTTGGACAGCGGTATTCTTTAACAAGAAAGGACGTTTTTAAACTTACAGTTCATGTTTTAACTCGTTTTGTTTAAGTCTTTTCTTAAACCTTTCGTTTAGTGAGTATTAATGTAAAAGGGTTCATGGTAAGTCGAGTTTCTACTGAATTAGCGAATTCAATAGTGGCAGTTAAGTTATTTTTAGTTCTGCGTGTAGTTTTAAATCGTTTGCGTTTAATACTGGGATCAAAACTTTATCTGGTTAACGTAGTAACTGGCAGTTTAGCCTAGTTTAAAAATCATCTACAGATAAATATTAGAACTCAGTTAATCTACTATGCATAACAATAACAATCTCTGTTATGCATAGGATAACAGAAATTCAAGACAATTACTTTAGTTCTCAATTTACCAAGATCAATTTGACACAGTTAGAAGGTATTCAAACATCCCTGTTACTTAAATGCTTGCGTGATTCGCTTTGCGTGACGCGAATTATCTCATTTTCCATATGAAGGATCATTTGAGTCACGCAAAACGAAACTCTTTCTCTTCCAGAAGAAAAACAAAACGTAGACTAAACATACTTATAACAAACCTAAACTGGAAAACAGCCAAAGATCATAATGTCAACTTACGGTTCTGGCGTAGGAGGCTTGGGTCTTGTTACCAACTTCTCAATCGGACGAAGTGGTTTTACCTCCTTCTTTGGGGAGGGTATCCGGGTAGGTGACGGCTCCACTTCCGGGGGAGGCGACGGGGGTGGCGTCGGTGTGGGGGATTTGAAGAGCTCGGTCTCATCGATAGGCTCAGGTGAGGGAACGTCTCGTAAAGCAAGTTGAAGTTGATCCGTAAACTTAGACTTTCCTTTCCCCTTCTTGGCTTTTGGACTTTCAGGAGATTTGGCAGTTTTCTACTCGACAAAACAAGTTCATACGTTATGTAATTTAACAATGAATTAAATTAAAACCACCAATGACAGTTTTTTTTTACTTATTCTCTGTGTTACCTAGATCTTATGATTACCCACATTTTGATTAGAACTATCGGTAATTACAACTTGCACGTTAAAACCAGTTTGTAAAAACCTAGCTGTTATCTTGCTACATTGAAGAAGATCTCCTATTCGGACACCCTGATAATAAAACCCCCATTCTTCTCTACCAGTAAACAATATACTTCTACATGTAAAATCATTCTGTCTATACCATTTAACCTGTTACAAAGTCATTTATGCCGAAAGGCAATTTAAAGAGAGGCAATTATTCATTTTCAAGCGTTAGGACACAATTTGAGAACCTTCATCACACCCACCCATATTTTTCCCCTCACTGACTCTAACCACCCCCCCCCCCCCCCCCCCCCCCCCCCCCCCCCCCCCCCCCACCATCCCAATACCCACCCCACCCCCCCTCTTCCCCTTCTCCCCTCTCCTCATCATCCCCCTCCCCCGTCGCCTTCTCCGTCTTTCACC
>Ga0126339_10004090_pt1 | contig 10714 bp, 8 predicted proteins | sample OrbTmetagenome_2_FD_92532 | JGI IMG/M metagenome (GOLD analysis project Ga0126339, IMG submission 92532) | Coral microbial communities from Petempiche,Puerto Morelos, Mexico - Orbicella T R C metagenome | ecosystem: Host-associated > Invertebrates > Cnidaria > Coral | place: Petempiche,Puerto...
CAACAGTAACAGGAGCAAACGTTTGAAATGATTCAGCGATATGAATTGACAGATTTAGGCAATTGGCCAGTGCTTGAATTATAATTGCATCAGCCCGTGTTCCCTGACATGACATATTGTTCAGATAGTCTTGCCAAGAATGATCAGTGTTACTCTCTATGAACTGTTCAAGGTTCTGCAGTAAAGTACTTGACTTTACGAGCACTTCCCGAGGACAGCCCAAGTACGGTCGATCTATCAATTCCATTTTCTTTGAAAAAAAAATGAACCATGACCGAGGATAACCATAAAAAACCTTTCATTGTTTAAGCTACAAACTGTAAGTGCTTACCTGGCAATGGTACGAAGGCTTTTTCTCACAACAATGAACGACTCCAGTCCAGAAACGTTCGGCAAGCCATTCGTGGTCTCAAACTGTACGAACCACTTTCCAACGTCGACACAGCTCCAGGAATAGCAAAGACAGCCATCTTAAAGGAGTCACTTAACCAGTGGGCCATGGGCGACACTTTATAATCGGTCTCGGCGAGCGTGAAGCTCAACTTCGCGAACACTCGAGACTTTTGAGCCCTCGGTGGAATTAACCAAAAGATCGGCGTTTTGACGCTACTTAATAAATAGGTTATTTTCGCCCTTATAATTACTTGCAAACGTACTCCTGTGGTACTGCGAAGGACCTGCTTGTCTGCCCTGCCACCACGGGGTGGAGAGTTCAAATCCGCCGCCCACTTGACACTTTTTCGTTTTTCTTAATTTCTTTTCTTTTTTTTAACTTTTTTCTTTCTCGGACACACCAATCATTTTCCTTTATATATATATTGAAAAAGTAGAAGCACTGACACCATAAATGAAATATACGCTGCAAACTGCCAAAGATATTTTCGGAGATTGGCCAAACTTAATTCACGGATGAAAAACGTATAGCTTTAAGCTCTTTTAAGATTCTCATTGGCTTCTTTTTCACCCACCACTCTTCTTAGCAACAAAGATGGCCATTTCTTTTGTTTATTACTCGCCAAAAACTATCAAATGCACGTAAAAGCCTGAAATCGAAAAGAAGTTTACAGGAATCGACCAATCGAGCGAGCGAGCGAGTGCCATTCTTCACATCATATCTACAACTCGCTCTTGCGCATGCGCGCAATTCACGAGTTAAAAATGTTGCAGCCATAAAATTAATATTATTATTATATAAGAAAATGAGACAGTATAGACATTTGAAATATCACGCGCAATAAAAACACTTTTCGAGTTTAAGACTCCCGCACATAATTTTTGGTAACGTGAAAAGACTATCGAATTATACACCCACCTTTGTTTTACACCGAACAGTCTTTAAACTGATAGCACTTGTTCGACTCCAAACACGAAAGATCGACCAGTTTTTCAGTTTAGCAGCAATTTTGTTCACAACGTTCGGGCAAGTGACGCCCCTCTCAAGGAATACACTGGTCAGCGGAATTACCACTGAAAGTTGATGGATGATCAACCGACCGACCGAGTGCACATTTGAATCTGATCACTGTTATAACTCCCTCTAGTTACGCTATCACTTGTTAAAAAGCAATGAGCATGATTTGGTGTTGAAGAAGTGCGAGTGTTAGAGGATTCTGAACTTGGGTCATTTTCAGCCAGTATAAATTGCGTTGCTATTACGGTCCACGTATCCCGTGGCGACCCCCATGGTGGGCAGGGGTACAGCAAAACCTCTGGTATGCCGAGCGCAGTCATCGATCGTCATGCGATGGTTGAGACCAGCACATGATGTTTCGAAGAATTGCTATGCTCTTTAGTAGTCTGTTTTTGTTCAGTTTTGTTTTGCTTTTGTTTTTTTTTTTATTATTATTATTACATAAGTAATATAATCCCAGATGATCTTCAGAAAGAATGCTGGCAGCTGGTCGTTTCTGTTACTGCCTGACGAGTGTTTATCGCCGGCGAATGCAAAAGGTTGGAAAGGATGAGAAGGAGCTGAGAAATGCGTGCTGTGCCCATGTCTCGTCACATCACAATCTCATTTAGGCTAATTCGTCACGACTCATAATCCTGCTGAATTTCGAAGAAAAACGAGACTGCGAGCTGTCCAATTTTAAGAATTTTTTAACGGCCTTTTTAACTTTGTGGCGATGTTATTCCACAGGGGACGCAAACACTATATTAGCAGTAAAAATAGATGTCCTGTTATTTACCCGTGTTCCTGTGTCCTTCTGAGTCGTTTAGAAGGGATTTGAATGAAGCGAAGGCGGTTTATAGTTCCGAATATTATCTCGTCTGCCACTTTGTAATTATGACGCTCCGATTACGTCTCAAGTTTCTATTATCGTCGTTAGCTATTAACTCTCATCGAGTTAATCGTTAACTCGGCCGCGAGGTAATAGTTAACGACGTTAATCGAAACTTGAGACGTAATCGGAGTGTCATAATTACAGAGCGGCAGGCGAGATAATATTCGAAAATGTAAACCGCCTTGGCTTCATTGAAATCCCTTCTAAACGACTCAAAAAGACACAGAAATTAGCAAACGTAAATGTCAGCACATTTATTTCTACTGCTGATATAGTATTCGGTTCCCTGTGGTTATTCCAAACCATATCTCAACGTCATTTTGACAATGATTCTAGTTATTTTTTTGACATATAAACCCTTTCTCTACATATATGTTGTAGGTTCAATGGCCTCTCCACTGTTGACGCCCTTTTACAAGGGGGTGCTGACCCTTCAATCAAAGGTAAAAAGGGAAGCACTCCATTGCACTTTGCAGCGCGCAGAGGAAACGAAGAGATCGTTAAAGTTCTGTTAGAGCACCCGAAAGTCAAAGTTGATGTTAGGGATAGTTCTGGAAAAACAGCGTTGCACATGGCATGCAGTGAAGGACAAAACAGAGTTTGCCAGCTTCTACTGGACAATGGAGCGGACATCAAGGCGGTTACGACAGACAACGCGACTCCTCTCCACAACGCCATTCTGAATGGTCATTCTGAGGTGGCAACAATGATAATAAACCGAGGTTAGAAAATAGAATGGCCATGGAAGTGGCTGTGTTAGCCACGTGATCAGTAGTCGAATTAGTCCATCAGTCGTACCCTATTTCACATCAAATGTCTTTGGAAAAGTAAGGTCGGCTGGCTTTCATTCAGACATTTTTTTTTCGTAATTTTCCCTCGTTAAGTAAGAAAAATATAATTTAATAAAGAATACTGAGTCTGAACCAAATTGACCTCAGGCTGAAACACGCGGAGGAGGTATGGCACAGAGAGCGAAAAAACGTGTTCCATGATTGCTTTTCCACTCCGTTCAACTTCCCTATTTTTTTGCTAGCTCTCGCAGTTTTTTGCGCTGCTCCCTAGTGATGTTTCCAGTTGCTTTGAGCTACAGGACATACCGCGTAGATACCTGATGACGCGTGCAATGGTATCCCGAATTTAAAGGCATTAAGTAATTTGCTATGTTAGTTACCTTTGTTTAGTTCATGGCTTAAAAACTGACTCATTCTAAGATGCCTTAATTATCTTGACAATGCTTCGTGCGGTGTACGTAAATCGAAAACACGAGAGCGGTCACAAACCTTTAGTTCTTTGTCGTTCTTTATTGTCGTCGATTGGTCCATTCAGCGCTCTACAAGCGGAATACTCAGCCTATGCTTATTCGATTTACAAACAACCGTGCAACTGCAACAGCTAAGCTCGAAAATACTTCGAAACAACCCGACAAAAGGACAAGAAAAGAAAAGCGCAAAATTTCGTGACTGAACTCTCAATCAAAGGAAAAAGTGATCAAAAGACACAATGAAATACATTAAAATAACTATTGTTAGCGGGAAAAGTTGAAAAAGTTAAAATTAAACGTTGTTAACTCAGCGTTTTGTATCTAGTTATGCGTGAAACACATATTTGCCGTCATTGAGGTACTTCCTGAACTATATTTCCTCTCTTTGACAGCCGCTGACAGAGATGTCGATACGACTGAATTAAAGCAACTGCTAGATAACAAGGACTTGCAGGATAACACTGTTTTGCATATGGCTGCCTTAAATAACGATGTCAAGACCGCTAAACTGTGCCTTGACCATGGCGCAGACGTCAACACCAAGAAATCCAAGGAAACCACTCCACTACACATGGCGGCCACTAAAGGGAATCTTGAGATGGCGGAGTTGCTAATATCACGAGGAGCTGGAGTTAACATGAAGGACGGGGATTCCAAAGCACCGCTTCACAGGTAAGAGTTGTTATAAGGGACATAGATGTATTCCAGATTGTAGGTAGTTTATAGTACTGCAAGTACTCTAGTTTCTAGAGCTTTTCTTCGATTGGGGTTTTTTATAATTCGGTGATTCTGTGAAGTGTGTTTATTAGTTCATGACAAGAACGCAAATAAGCTACACTCTTAGCAGATCCTTTTCTGGCCCTATTGTCCCAGAGGAGAAAAGAAATTAAGTAAGTCAATTAGATCCTGACAGAAAATATCTGATTGCATTGCACTCCAAAAAAGCCTATCGTGCTCTTGCTTGCCCTCAGGAAGGAGTCCTCACCAAAGCCTAACCTGCGGGGAAATATTTCCAGGAGGTACTCTGCGATAGACAAATCTCATTTAGAGGCAAAACTGAGCCATACCCCTAGTTGTTTCAGTCACCCATGTTATTCTAACTAAAATTTTTGTCTCTTTGTGCATTGGTTTTCAGGGCTGCTCAGTTTAACCACATCAAACTTATTTCACTTCTTGTTGAAAATGGAGCCAAAGTGAACACACATGATGGCGAGGGACGGTCGCCATTCCTGAACGCCGTTGCGGCAGGGCATGTTGGCTCGGCCAGGGTTCTCCTTAAACTTGGTGCTGACGTAAATGCAACCGATTTGCTCATGAAAACCTGTGTTCATATCGCGGTGGAAAATGAGCAGTTGAAGATGCTTGCGATGCTTTTAGAGAGTCATCCTGGGACAACAAATTTATACAAAGCAGATTTGTGGGATAGGGTTCCTTTGCACTACGCTGCCAAGTCAAAAGATATAAAAGTAAAACGTTGATATGAAGTAGTAAGATATGTGTCAACACTAGCAGCAATTTTGAAAAGATTAAAGAAGATTTCTAAAAGAACTTCGGATTATCGTCCTTTAGTTTCCTTGCACGTCTATCAGTTTCACTTATTATTCCATTTCAATTGACAGAAAAGAGAGAGAAAGTTAAATGAAATCAATGTAAATAGCTTATGGTACGAAAAATACTGAAGAATTACCTTTGTGTGATTGATTTTTCCCCTTTGTAGATCTTAGAGCTGGTCTTATCCAAACAGAAGCATCTGTCATATCGAGATGAAAATCAAAAGACACCTCTTCACCTAGCTTCAGAATCTGCCTCCTCCAAACACGTTGAAGTATTGGCAAGGCGGATGTCTGGTGTTAACGAACGAGACGAACATGGACGAACACCTTTGCACAGTGCTGCCAGGAAAGGCCAACGGTAAAACCCATTTGATTCCATCGTTTGTGGATCAATCAAAAGCGAGGTGATGAGTTTTTGCAAATTTTGCGGTCACGGATCAGAAAACGCCGCGATATTTATAGAGTTGATATTTTCCTTTATTATATGGCTGTGTCTCACAAGGACTGGGAACTACCGAATTCACGAATATGATTGTCTGAAATCGATATTGAACGCGGTCTAGATTTTCCCATCCAGACAGGCATCTAGACCGGTAATGTTTTGCGGTGACAATGTTGCAAACTAAAATACAAGAATATTGACTATTTTCTTCCAACAATGTTTATTTTATGGAAGTGCCAAAAAGTCTGGTGAGAAAAGAAAAGTAAAGAGGACGAGTAGACTTTGGCGGAATTAAGTTCAGGTCATCGCTGTTCGCAAGCAAAATGTCAGTTAGTACAAACCAGTTACATTAAACGAATTAAATTGTTCTTGTTTGCCACCTAATAAACATCTTATTAACCGAGTTTAGTCGGTCTGTATGGGAGAATCTTGACCTCGGTCGTGTATGTGTACAGACCTCGCTGCGTTCGGTGTGTGCTCACGACCTCGGTCAGGTCTCCCATACAGACCTCCTGCCTGGTTAATAAGAGCTAATTAGTATTCCTTTTCTAAGTATATTCCTGCTCCCATCATAGCGATGCTTCTATGCATCATTCAAGGGATTCTTTGTTCATCAACTAATTGGTACAGAAAAGCCAGTATGGGGTAGGTTAGAACCTCTTCTTGGGTTTTCTTTGCCATAGCATATCTCAAGATATCAAGTTAATATCACATGACGACATAACATGTGTCATCTTGAATTCCATTGCTTTCTAAGAAAGTCAGAAAATGAATAACGTTTGGATTGATGAAAAAGTTTACTGACAGTGATAACAACATGCGTAAAGTAAGGAAAGAAATTTGTTGTTAGATTTGAAAATTATAGACAATTTAAAAGTCAGTCGTGCGAGCCAACCTTCTTATTTGAAACGTCAAAAGTCAACGAAAGTGCATGGGTAAATTTTCCTGTAAAAACACTCGTAAATTAAAAAATGTAGCTAACGCGCAAAGACGAAGGTTCAATCCGCTTTAAATTTTTGTACGGTTCAATATTAATCACCAAGAGGTTTGTTTTTTTTTTTCACAGAAAGGCTTGTGAGACACTTCTTAAACTGGGAGCAGAAGTTGACAGTAAAGATAACAATTCCCGAACAGCTTTGATGTGGTCTGTTCAGAAAAACAACCTACAATGCGCTAAGATTCTGCTTGATTTCAAAGCTTCTGTCGACCTCCAAGATAGAGATGGTGACACTGCATTACACGTGGCTTGTGGACAGAGCCATGCAGCTATAGTTCGTCTACTTTTGGACTGCGGGGCAAGTTTGATGCTTTGCAACAAAAGAGGAAACGGTTGTTTAGAAATAGCAACGAAGGCAGGATCTTCTAATGTTGCCATGACAATTGTAAAACACAAAAGGTTAGTTGCTGCTGGGAGTAATATTAAGAAATGAAATAAAAAGTTTTCCCTGTGCAAAAAACAACAACAACAACAAACGAAGGGAATAACAGTCAGAGAGCAGAGAGAACCCGAAATGGTAGTGATCACCAAAAACTACAAGGGATACACAAGGGGAGAGTTCATTAATCTTACTTGTAAAATGTTCATATTTCGGAATATTTTGTGCTCTAAATCGACGATATTTTATTCCCCTTTCAACTTCTTATAACGCGCTTAAATTCTCAACGGTTCCCGCGTCAGTTCAGACTCACACAACGCGTGACGCTTTCATGAATGGATACGTGCGTGCCCGAGGATTAATTTTTCCTTTTTCTCGAGACGTGAGCTTGGGACGCTTGTGTTTTCATATTTATGCATCAAAATTCTTCACAATTGGCTCAAGGAAGGTTTTGTTTCTCTACATCGGCATGTGCAAGTCCACAAAAACGATTTTGCTAAAATTGCTATATAGTTGAAATGATCGTATTAGGACATCTCCTCCTTGTTAAAGCCTACCTTGATATAAATTAACAACACAATAATTATGCAAGTCGTTAACCAGTGCAAAGACGTTTTTGTTTTCCATCATGACCATTAGGAACTGACCAAGCTCTTTCAAACGTTCATAGAAAAAGTAAATCTTCAGTTTCAGCGTTATAGGTCAAACCTATTTTCTTCTTTTGTTTTAAGGTGGGTGGAAATTAAAAACTACCAGACTAAAACTGGGCAGACTTCAATCTCACTCCTGGTTGAAAATTTCCCCGAAGCTGCCGAAGTCGCCCTGACTCAATGCGTGCACTATTCTCCACATCTCAATACTACCGACCCAGAGTACACCATCACGTACGACTTTAAGTATTTGGATCCTGGTCCAGAGGTAAAGGAAAGCAGAAAAAGGTTCTCTACAGTTAAAACGATGATCAAGCATCAACGCGAGCGGCTCCTTCTTCATCCTCTCACACTGAAATTCAACGAAAGGAAATGGAGCATGTTGGGAAAGTTCGGATTTTTCGGCGATTTTGTCACATATTTTATCTTGCTGATTTTCCTGAGCATATTTGTTGTTCAAGTAAGGAAAGTCACTGATGTGCTACCAGAGATGAACACATCTGGAGAACCACATATTTATTATGAAGAGGATTCTGCCTTTGCGGAATCAGTCCTAATCACTGATGTGCCACCAGAGACGAACAAATCTGGAGAACCAGATATTTATTACGAATTCGAAGAGGATTCTGCCTTTGCAAAATCAGTGCCAATCATTTGCTCGGTTTTCTTCATATTGCACCTATGCAAAGAATTTTTTCTTATATACATGCAGCGTTGGAGGTATTTCAAGGACACTTCCAATTACCTTCGCTGGATCTTTTACCTCAGTATCACGGGAGCCATGGGTATCTGGCCATCTGCTGACGCCGACCCACGCGAAGTTTGGATTCCCTGGGGTGTAGCGACTTTTGGGTGCTATACGAACATGCTGTTGTTCCTTAGAAGATATCAACTGTTTGGTACTTATATCTCAATGTATACTGAAGTGATCAAGACTGTTGTCCAAGTGATGGTGGTATTCGTTTTCCTCGTCTTGGGATTTGGACTGGTCTTTTACATTCTATTTCAGGAGCAGGTAAAAGTTATAAGAAAAGATAAGGTATGATGAAGAGCGGTTACCGATTGGCCTTATTGAGAAATGAGTGTGGCGGTGGTCAGATTGTTAATACGTTTGATTCGAATCGAGCGGTCTTGGATCTAGTGCTGGTTGGGGTCATCCTGTTGTGGCTCTCGGCGGCTAGACACCACCAAGCAGCATCAATCCGCATTGACAACTCGACTAAGAAACAATCGACAATATTCATTCTTTAATGTGCGATGGACTAGCATCCCACCCAGGTAACTTAGCAAAAATCTTGCTATCTCTTCCTGCGGCAAAACTGAAAACTCCAGCGCCTCCTAAAGGCGGAATTAACTGTCACGTTTTGAAACTATGTCATTGAATCATGGGCGTATTTGCGTTAGTTTGAAGTTTTGGTTCTTCGTCTCTCTCTTTCAATGTGAGAAACCCGTGTTTAATAATCTCAAGGAAACTGAAAAATCCCACGATGAGCACTCTTAATTCGTTTAATATAATAATACCTGAATAGTAGCATGTGTATCCATGTGTATAAAGTTTGACTGAGTTACTTCAGATGGGATGCTTGTCCGTAGCAGGTCGCACCACCTCCCGCCACTCATACCTTTATTTCTTTGACCGTTTACCAGTATACCTACTGAATTACTTTGGTAGGGTCTTATGCAGACAAGATGACAGTAGCTAGAAAGACAACAGAAACAGTCCATGGAAGTCACGAAAGACAACACGGAGACAGAGTCCAAAGCATGCGCTAGCCATTGCGCCACCTGGCCACTAACGGCACTTATAATGTTACCTGAAGTTCTATTCCAATGGCCTTTATCACATCTTTCATGCGGAGAATTGACGAAATCTAATCCCAGATATGTTTTCGCAAAAGATCAATTGGACCTGATTGAAAACAAAAGAAATATATCAAATGAATATGCAGCTGACAGGCTTGGGCGCTATTCTGCGCTACCAAAATTAACTTGCAATATTAACTCGCTTTCGTTGTCTTTTTTGATAAATAGCCGGGCGAGAAGAGCATGACGACAATTTAACGTTGCGAATGGCTTTTCAAACTTAGCAACAATTGTGACTCCTTCCTCTCCTACTTGTAATTATCATGTGGCTATGTTGGAACTAGAACCAACGAGAAACGACTAAACGTTCGTCCCGCCCACAATCCAGGGAAACTACTACACGATTATTAGTTACATATTAGAGCAGCCACGATAAATATTAATTCTTGGCATCATTCTTGTTTTACTATATTTTTATTGCAGGATTCATTCCGCAACCTGCCTCTTTCCACTCTTCGTGTATTGGTTATGACGGTTGGAGAGCTCGACTTCACAGACTTCGTTGAGCTGTACAAAAAGCAAGATCCTTCTAATCCATTTCCATCAGCGGCATACACATTTCTCTTTTTGTGCCTGTTTTTGATGAGCGTCGGACTGATGAATCTCTTGGTAAGAGAACATCCTTTTCACGTTATGATCATTAAGGTATCTAGTAAAATGTACCAGTGTTCACAGGAGGCAAAAACGACTCGTGAAGGGGCACTTTACCCAGAACTTTGTGCTTCTTTTATACGTTTTGGATTCTATGGATTAGTTATTTGTGTTGCACTCTCTCTACCAATTAGAATTGGGCAAATTTCAAAGGCATGATTACTTGGACTAGTGCGTGTTATTTCAAGGGATTGGCCAGCCGTGCCACACTTTCTTTACTTTTCTTAACGGAGAATTCCTCGTTCTACCGCTAGATGGATTTGTGTTCGCAGGTCCCGAATTCAGCTCCTCCATGTCTAACTTGTAAATAGCCAACTGATCAGCCTCCAAGCAGTAAGAATTCTTAGGAGGCCGTCTCTGTAAGAACCGACCACTGATTTTACTTCGAAAATTCGATTTTTCCCATAAGCTGGGATTTCGAAGCCCTTACCTAGTCAATCACTAAAATGAGTTTTTGTTTCATTAAAAATTCCAATTGAAGTTTTCTAGGATTGATTGAAGTTCGGTCCACTCGACGCAAGTTTCATGCCCGCCGAAACTGGAAAAATAGCACATATTGCCGGCGCTCTAAAAAAAATAATATTCGCTCAAAAGTCCCAATTCTTTTTTTCAACTATAGATATATCATAGCAG
>Ga0126339_10004091_pt1 | contig 10712 bp, 7 predicted proteins | sample OrbTmetagenome_2_FD_92532 | JGI IMG/M metagenome (GOLD analysis project Ga0126339, IMG submission 92532) | Coral microbial communities from Petempiche,Puerto Morelos, Mexico - Orbicella T R C metagenome | ecosystem: Host-associated > Invertebrates > Cnidaria > Coral | place: Petempiche,Puerto...
AAAAAAAGCACTTTCCGTTAGGATTTGACAGAAATAAAGTTCACCATTATTTTAAGCACGTTTGAAACTACAAATTGGGCTAATAAAAGGGAGAACGAAAATTTCGTTTCAGTGGCACTTTAAATCTCAAAGAGCACTGAGGTATTGTGTGTCATTCGTAAAGACACACCCAGAAAAAAAGACTAGAAAAAAATCTCTCAATTCTTATTTGTGGTCTTTTCGCCGCAAGAGTGAAAAACGATTGACGAATATACTGAACTTAACACTGCATTCAATATCTTCCTGCAAGGAAATGTTCTAAAACCATCTTTTTAAGAGGAAAATAATTCTCTTGTGATAAAATTGCAATTACTTTCGATTAGAAAAGCTTTAGGTGACTACATTTCACAAGCCTCTATGTTTTCAAAGTTGTAGCGTCAGTTTTCCTTACTTTTGGTGAGCAGTGCTTAAAAAATACACACACCTTTTGAGGAGAGAAAGAAAATAAAATTGTACTTTAGAAGAGGATTTCCCATCTGAAATTGGCAGAAAAGTCCCTCTCAAGAAATAAGTAATTTCTTGCGTCGTTAAAGCCACTTTTAGATAATGATTACAATCGATAGGTGTTCAAATACAAAAAAAAAACCACACGTACAGGAAGTTAACGTGCATGAATTCAGTAATCTGAAGCAAGTCAAAGAACTGCATCCCAGGAAGATGAAAGAAAAGTGTCAAGCACTTTATAATATAAGATCATCTTTAGGAATTTCTGTAGAACTGTAAATAGAATTGTAAATTAAATAGAGTTGCACTTTAGAAGAGGATTTCCCATCTGAAATTGACAGAACGAAGTCCTCTCAAGAAATAAGTAATTTCTTGCGTCGTCAAAGCCACTTTTAGATAATGATTACAATCGATAACTGTTCAAATAAAAAAAAACACACATACAGTAAGTTAACGTACATGGATTAATCTGAATCAAGTCAAAGAACTGCATCCTAGGAAGATGAAAGAAAAGTGTCGAGCACTTTATAATTTAAGATCATCGTTAGGAATTTCTGTTGCCAGCTACACTCTGCTCAACATTTTCTTAGCAATTTTTTTCAAGCGATATGTAAATTGTTTCCGGGTTGTTCAAATGCTTGGCAAAACATAAATTCTCTATATAATACAGTGGGTGGCTTTGTATATTTAAAAACAAAGAGTTTGCTGAAGTAAATCCTGTTCACAGTTTTCACCCGCGAGGAAAAACAAAGAGATATTCTAGATTGATAACTGCTGCGTTTCTGTCGCCCTAGTTTGCGCTTTTTAAGCTCAAAATGTCATTTATAATTTGAGAGTAACATTGGGTAAATAAATTCACTTTTCTCCATATCAATTCTTTCAACTTTTCCTATATTATTGATTGAAGGCAAGCTGCCGTAAATTAAAACCAACATAGAAAAGCATGAATAGAATTTTAAAATAGTAGAAATATTCGATTCCAGGGACATTTTTAGGCGATGTTTCAAATATCAATTTTTATCACTGTGAAGCAAACACCGAACAAACTCCGTGAACTATGCATTAATTTACTGATGGAATTTCGCTATAACCTCAAACTATGCCTCACTTGAAACACAGAACTAGCAAGAGCTGTTGATATAGTGATAGCCCGGGCGAAGATTATATTTTGGTTATCGAAGTAAACTGACGAGTGATTTTTCCTTCTTTCTCTCGCAATGTTAGCCGATATACCATTTTCTCTGTGTTTCTATCGACTTTTGGTAGCCACGCTGTTTAAGCAATAGAGTGTTTCTGTCGAGGAACTATCGGCTGATTGTTGCCCCGCGGAAATTTGATGTTCTTAAAACAAATCTTTTCCCTCGAAGCTTCGTTTCTCGGGCAAATACGTTAGTTTCAAATTTTCAAGGGGCAACTATCAGACCGATAGTTCGAAGACACAAACACTCTATTACCTTTATCGTTCACCAATAAATCATTTTCAACGTTTTTAGATGAAGGGCGTGAAAGTCAAATGTAAAATTTGAAAAACGAAAACAGGCAAATTGCGTCTTTCAAGTTTTCTTCTATAAGCTTGTTACAGAAAAATTTTCACGGACGAGATTTATCCATCCGGGTATTTTCCTCAGACGGGCACCGGCTATGGGCAGATATAAAATACGAAAAGTTTACAGAATTAATATAGGAAAATGAATCTATTTACCCAATGTTACTCGAAAATTATAAACAACATCATGAGCTTAAAAAGCGCAAACACACCAATTATTAATCTAGAATATCTCTTTGTTTTTAGATATTTCAGATGGGAAGTGCTCTTCTAAAGTACAATTGAATTTTCTTTCTCTACAAGCTCTCCACAAAAGGTGTGTGTATGTTTTTAGCACCGTCTTTTTTTTTCTTAAAAAAAGTAAAGCCCGACGCTACTGCTTTGAAAACATAAAGGCTTATCAAAAGTAGTTACCGGAAGCTTTCAAATCGAACGTGATCGCAATTTTATCTCGACAGAACTATTTTCTCCTTGAAAGGTGGTTTGAGAACATTTCCAGGCAGGAAGATATTGAATACAGTGTTGAGTTTTTATTTATTAGTTTATTCGTCAGTCCCTCTGCACGCTTGCGGCGAAAAGACCACAAATAAGAATTGGAAGATTTTTTTCTTGTCCTTTTTCTGGGTATATCCCTAAGAATAACGCACAAAACAGCTCAGTGCTCTTTGAGATTTACTACTGACTAAAATGAATTCCTCATCTTACTCACACAGTTGCGATTATCATCTCAAAGGTTTCGATTTCCCGGAATGGCGTCCAAACTTTCTTACCAGCGAAATGTCTGTTGCTCTGATATCGGTAACAATCGTCAATCTGCTCGTGTCGCCATTAACGATATTTCTCAACGTTTTGGTCATCCTTGCTGTCAAGACTACACCTCAGCTGAGAGACAAATACAACGCTTTGCTGGCCTCTTTGGCAGGAACTGACATTATGACTGGTGCATTGGGACAACCACTCTTCATTGCTGAACAAATCTACCGCCTCACTGGCAGCCCCGCATCAGAGTTTTGCGGCATTCCATTGGCTGCAAGACACTTCATTGGAACTTCCCTTACGAGCTCGCTACTCCATTTGACGTTAATAAGCATCGAAAGGTATATATCGATCAAGTTCCCTTTTAACTACCATGATATCGTTACTAAACGTCGGTTGATTGTAAGTGTTCTTTTATCGTGGTCGCTGTCGGGTTTTCCCATGATTTTGTTCTTTTTCTATGAAAATGACGTTTTACGCTTTATTCTGTCCTTGCTCACAAAATTTCTAAGTATTTCTATTCTTATTTTTTGCCGTATAGCTACTTATTACGAAGCTCGAAATCAAATGCGGAATTATAGGGCTCAGCAAATATCGTCAGTGGCCTCGGCGACATTTTTAAAGGAGAGGAAAGCTTTTAAGACTACAACATTTGTGATTGGAGTAGTGTTGCTGGGTTACATACCAATCGCACTATTTAAAGTTGTCTTTGCACTTCTTATAAGTTTACCCGAGACATTTTTAGCTATAGAGTCTTTCATATTAACACTTTTGTTCTGCAATTCAGTTTTTAATCCCGTGATTTATTGCGCTAGAAGCAGAGAATATCGACGAGCTTTCAAGAAACTTTTACGCCGAGCAAACTATGTACAACCAGTTTAAACTGTATTACTAATACGAGAGCTGTTACGTAACATAAGCAGATTAAAACGACTAGGTAAAGAAAGCAGGTGCAGATAACAGGACTTGATATATTTGACCCTTACACCTGGTGTGTTTACAAAAGTTCCGTGGATGTTTTCGTCGAGGATTTGTTTTTGTTCTGTTTACAAAGCGAAGGAAAACCTCCAAGGCTGTGGGGATGCCTTCTTTGATATCTTTAGATTTAAACTGAGAAGACAAAGAAGCAAACTTAAGGAGTGAATGAACGGCTAAGAAATGAACAGCCAAACGAGTGCAAAGCAAACGAACGTCCGAACACAACGCAACCGAACAAATAGAGGGTCGAAGCTCCCAAACACCAAAAAGGAAATCAAGCAAAGACGGCGGCAACACCAAAGACAACGTGGAATAAAAAACTACTTTATATCCAACCTGCGAATCTCGCAAGAATTTAGATTCTTTCTGTTTGCCTATCGTTGTTAAACTTAGAGCTACTCCAAACAGAATATGACTAAGGATTCGGAGGGGGTCTTAGGTCTTGGTTTTTGAGATTCGGAGGGGGTCTTAGGACTTAGTTTTTAAGATTCGGAGGGAGTCTCAGGTCTTAGTTTTTGAGATTCGGAGGGGTTCTTAGGTCTTAGTTTTTGAGATTCCGAGGGGGTCTTAGGTCTTTCTCAAAGTCAAGGAAAAGTAGAAGTCCGGGAATTTTTTTTTGCAGCGGTGTAATCAATAACGCTGTCAATTAGACTAATGTTCTCTCCTATAAACCGTCCTTTCAAAAAACCAGTCTGGTCATTGTGTCGTAGGTCTTAGTTTTTGAGAATCGGAGGTGGTCTTAGGTCTTAGTTTTTGAGATTCGGAGGTGGTCTTAGGTCTCAGTCTTTGAGATTCGGAGGGGGTTTTAGGTCTTAGTATTTAAGATTTGGAGGGGGTCTTAAGTCTTAGTTTTTGAAATTTGAAGGGGGTCTTAGGTCTTAGTTTTTGAGATTCAGAGGATGTCTTAGGTCTTGGTTTTTGAGATTCGGAGGGGGTTTTCAGTCTTAGTTTTTGAGAATCGGAGGGTGTTTTAGGTCTTAGTTTTTAAGATTCGGAGGGGGTCTTAGGTTTTAGTGTTTGAGATTTGGAGGGGGTCTAAGGTCTTAGTTTTTGAGATTCGGTGGGGGTCTTAGGTCTTAGTTTTTGAGATTCGGAGGGGGTCTTAGGTCTTAGTTTTTGAGATTCGGAGGGGGTCTTAGGTCTTAGTTTTTGAGATTCGAAGGGGGTGTAAGGTCTTAGTGTTTGAGATTCAGAGGGGGTATTAGGTCTTAGTTTTTGAGATTCGGAGGGGGTCTTAGGTCTTAGTTTTTGAGATTCGGAGGGGGTCTTAGGTCTTAGTTTTTGAGAATCGGAGGGAGTCTTAGGTCTCAGATCTTAGATCTTAGGTCTTAGGTCTAAGATCTTAGTTTTTGAGACACCCCTGTTCGGTGCTCCAAAACTTTGCTCAGGCTAAATATACAACGACAGCGTTTAATTTCAAAAGGTAACACAAAAAATTAGTCAGGACTCGAGGTTCACCTTCTCCAAAATACAGAGAACTTGGTCAGTTCATGCTGGTGTATGTAGAGGACGGCTATGAAAAGTTGCAGAAGGATTTTAAATGCCATTCACAGTGCTGTTAATTCAGCCATGGCAAACTACCAATTGCAAAACCAATTACTTTTTGACCATCAAGTGAAAACCGCTCTGAATTGTTTCTTATGGGACAATTCAGGGCTCAAATATACTGGGAATAGCCTTCTAGTCATAGACTAGTTGAGATTCACTTGGTTGTTACATCGTGATATAGTTGACTCTGTAGTCTCTATGGCTCGAGAAGGAAAAACAGCTATTTTTATAGTATCTGATGCAAATCAAACTTAACATTCCGCTTACACATGCAGTTCTGTGCAGTCAGACTTGCCGTTGTTGGTTGTCTAAGAATTAATGCTAGAGATTTTAACGCCATATTTTGCAATGATACTGAACAGGACCTTAACAAAACAAACCTTAAAACAGGTTGTAATGTTTGTTTATGTGCCGCAAAGGACAGACTTTTATGGTAAACAGGTCTGTACCATTTGCTATATGTCCATTCTGAGTGATTCGGAAAAAGAGAGCTTGAACATGGATATGCAATGAAAACTGGCATCAAGGTTAATGAAAGGGTTTTAAAGCAAAGTCTTAAATTTTGCAACATTGATGCTTGTAATTGTTCCTCAGGTCTTTAATTTCACGAGTTTGTTGCAATAATTAGTGAAATAAGTTGCATGAAAATAAGTAACAAAATAGTAGGCTCACCTGTTATATGCTGCAGAATATTTCACAAATTCACTTGCAATATCTCCCTGAAGAGGTCCATGCCATAAATATGATGTCCTGTCATAAAATATCACCAGCTCTATAACTGTATCAGCCTGGGAAATGCTACATGTTGATACTATAAACTTGATATCCATGAAATCTTTGTTTGAATCAAACCAAGGCTCTTGAACCTTGTGACATACCATAAGGAAACCTTGTATTTGAAGATCTGTTCTAAACTGGGTCTAAAAATAAAATTAATTTGTAAAACAGAATGTTAATGGTTAGACTGATAGGAGCTCGCTCTTTTCCTCTCTCCTTTTTTTTTTGTCACCCTGGCCCTAGCTGTGCTGACAGGGGTTTCATTAAGGACTGGCATCGTGCAAACGGACTGGCTGTGAGGATGATTTTGCCCGCATGGTTTTACTGTCTAGAGGAAAGTTTTTGTTGTTAAGAAGTTCAATTTAAAAACGTTTTGCCTGCCTCTAGAAACCAGTTGCCCAGTTACTGAAAATGTTAATGAAACCCCCAGGCCTCAAAAGGTGGATAAAGCTAGCCACCAGATAAATCGCTATCCAGTGGTTTAAGTGTCAACAAAACAAACCATGCTATCCACTGGATAGTGATTTATCTGGCAGATAGTGTTATCCACCCATTGAACAACCTGGTCCTGGCTAACAAGGCAGGAAGGCTAATTAAGTTATGAGAGAGACACCAGCCTTGGGGCTGAGCTTGGGCAGGGGCAATTGAAGCACTGAAGAAAAGAGACATGTAAATGAAGCTGCGATCTAACACCTTTTAGAAATACAACGATATAGTTATAGAGTCCTCTCTGCCAAATAAGACCTAATTCTCAAACTCTACAAAACACCTCATGTTACGATTCATAATATTTTACTCTCAATCTTGTATGCAATCCAAAATGCCCCATCCTCCCCAAAATACCAAGAATACTAGTAACCGGAACAGAATCATTTATAGCTTCCTATCCTCGTTTTCAGCCTGGGAGGGTGACTCCCATATAAAAAGGACAGGGGTGCTTGTCGTACCTTTTAGGGGTTGAAAAAGCCGTTTTTGGTACCTCTTAAGGTGTTGAGCCTCAAAGGTCCACTGCGGGAGCTTTTGCATTACCTTTCAGGGTATTGACCTGAGCGAACTATCACATCACAGTAGAAAATGTGTTGTTTTAGAATTGGTACCTACTAGGGGTGAAAAAAAATTTCAAGCCATGCCCTCAAACATGATCTTGGCACCCCCGTCCTTTATAAAATTCTCTTCCTCGGCATTTAGGGTGTTTATGATGACTATAACCAACAAAAATGAAAAACAAAATGACTGAGGTAAGCACCTCAGTTTGTCTGATACTAACTAGTACTAACTACGGCCCTAATCAGTAATGACATCTTCAGTGGAAGTTGGTTGGTGCCGGGGGTGATGTAGCAGCTCTCGTAAGGTCTCACATGAATGGCTTGCTACCCTTTGAGAGAACAATAGAGCAAACAACAGAAACAATGCCCCTAGCCCTAAAACAATAACAGTTGCTAACAATGAAGAGAATTACAAGCTTACGAGAGCTGCTATGCTTCTGGGTGCTGGAGGTGATGCGCTTGAATAATTGACCTTAATCAGCCACCAGGAGTTTACATCTGTTATCATTGATATTTCTTGTGACATGACACATGCCTAATCGGATGCTTGTATGTGCATGATGGCCTCAAATCCTCTTTAACAAAGATATACATACATGTACATGTACTTACTATCAGCACTGACAGTGAATGTCTTTGTTCTTTCTGCCATTCGAAATTTATAACACCAAATATGATGTGCTGATTTTCACAAAAAACTTTGCACCTATCTCCTTGATCAGCAACTTGATCAAAGTCTGTTTTTGGTGAGGCAAACACCAGTGGATGAAACAGAAATACTGGAACACTGTGCTTCTTGCCCACTTCTGTAAATGCCCTTAAATATTTCTTAAAAAAGAAGATCACTTTGTAAGTAAAGTTATCATTTGCAGGGCTTGACAGTAATGGAAGCAAAATGGAGCTACAAAATAAGAACAGAACAAGAGGTCACAGAGTATAGACTGAAATGTTAAGCAGTATTCCGCTACAAAAAAATTCTTTGTAAAGGTGAGCAGAAATTCTTTTCACCACCTGATGCATGATTATTCTGCAAAGTCCAAAATCAAAATTACTTCTGTATATACATAAATGTAATTAGTTAAAGATCTCCAATATAGCATAAAGAGAATATGAGTATTCCCCTTGATGGGGTGCTAGTCTATCGCAGGGTTTAACCACCCAGCAATAAGTTTTTTAATACCCATTTATACACCTGGGTGGACAGAGGCCTGTGAGAGTGATGCATCTTGACCAAGAACAGAACCATAACGGTCCCATTTGGCCACCCTGGACTCCCTACATTAAATGCAGTGAAAGTAATAAGTAAAAGTAAAGCCTGCATTTGGGAGGAGTGACGGCCTCATACATGGTTTCTAAGTGCACTCTCTCCAGATTGAGGAATCCGGGTTTGAGCCCTAGCCCAGGGCATTGTGTTGTGTTCTTGGGCAAGAAACTTTTCTCTTAAAGTTCCTATCTCCACCCAGGTGTATAAATGGGTACCGATGAATTTAATGTTGGGGGTAGCCCTATAATGAACTAGCATCCCATCCAGGGGGGAGTAGAAATACTCCTAGATGCTTCATGCTACAGAAACTGGGATTAGCGCCGGCTTTTGCCTGCAACTGAGCCAAGCAGCCCATCAGACCAACACTTACATGTATCTCTGGGCGCCATGGCATGAAGCAACAAAGGAGTTTTTCTACCTTACACCACCCCCTCCCCACCCCTCTGGATGGGATGGTGGTCTTTTGCAGGGTCACCTCCAGCAATTCGCCATCCTTTTGAGGATTTTATCTTGGGTCTTAATCATGATCCACAAAGATATTAGTCAATAACGTTTTTGGATTTATTGGGATTTTTAACATTCTTCCCAGATCTTGACCGAGATCCAAGATCTTACAAAGATCAGAAGTTCTTGGAGCATCTTTACAAAGGTCTTTACAAGATCTTACATATGGATCTTTGCAAGATTTTTCAAAGATCTTCTAAGCTCGTTGACGATTGTGCAAGATTCTCAAAGACTTTAAAGTTTTCCACCAGGGTTGTATACTGTGCTCTCACTCATAGGCATACATTAGGTCTACATGTATATCTGCCTTCTTTGCCATTCTCCTAATGAAAAACAAGATGAAGTCCAATGTTTGCAATTAAGGTGCTAATATCAATACATGCAGGAGGCACAGTGGCCTCACAGTTAGTGCACTCTACTCCGGAGCGAGCGGTCCAGGTTCGAGCCCAGGCTGGGGGCATTGAGTTGTGATCTTGGGCAAGACACTTTCACTCTCACGGTGCCTCTCTCCATCCAGGTGTATAAATGGGTACCAACGAATTTAATGCTAGGAGGGTAACCCTGCGATGGACTAGCATCCCACCCAGGGGGGACTAGAAATACTCCATGCTACTGAAACCAGCATAAGCTCCGGCCTGATGGGCCACTTGGCTCGTATGTAGACGTAACCTATCAATACATACCAACGCAACGTTCCTTTGGTTTCGATACGGGAGCAAACCTCGAAGGCTCTCTAAAACTCGAAATCTAGAAATCAACTGTTGGAGAAAGAAAAATAATAATATTGTACACTATTAGATCTGAAGATAGATTAACTTGGGTTGCATAAGCCTTAAGCCTAAATTAATTTGGCTGACGCTTTCCTTGGACCAAAACAATACCGAATATATAAGCTTAGATATTGAAGTCATAAACATTGTATCATTGAACTAGAACAGTACCGTACTTAAGTATATTTTTTTGCTTCTTACATACCGTGTTATCAATTGCTTTAAGAGATAAGATTTGCAAGAACATAAACGTGACAGAGATCACTAAAAGGAGAACAAGGATGATCCATCGTGTGAGAACAACTCTTCCTTTCATAGCGGTCTTCTGTCAACTTCATCCGCCATGTTTAATGTGTTTATCGCTCCAGGCCTCTGTCAAGTATCTGATAGATGTAGTCTGGGAACTAACAAAATGGCCGCCGATCGTTTTCGATGACGAACGGGAAAATTTTAATCGGTGCTTTGGCGTTAACGCTGTTCTTTCTAGTGGCTGGGTTAGTCCGTAGCTTTTTCCAGTTTCCTGAAGATAAGGTGAAGTACAATTTGTTGTATGTAAGGGTGGAAGGGAGCTATGAGAATTTGTCGCTTAGCTTTGATTTGTTCTTGGTTGCGTGTTCTCACAGGCGGCCCATATCGCATGCTCTCTATACAAATTTCCATGTGAGAATACAAATCAAATACATACTTTGGTTTTGCTTTCATTGAGAAAAAATAACTCGCCTAAATAGCTTTAAATTGACTCCAAGAACACACAGACACAAGGTAATATAAGTCAGTTTCCTTTAAGCCTCATCTACTCGTAATTTTACATCTATCTTTTTGTCTCTTTTTACTTTTGTAAGGACTTCCTAGCAGTACATCTGACTGTGGGCAAATATGTTTTGCAGGTTGCAGGTTGAAAAATCGACTTTTAAGTCCGAGTGAGTCTACTTAGCACTCTGGTTAGCCTAAATTAGCTTAGGTTGCTTGCGGTTAGCCTTTATACTGGGGTTTATTCGACTTCAACTCAAATAAACACGTTACAACCTGCAACCTGCAAC
>Ga0126339_10004092_pt1 | contig 10711 bp, 3 predicted proteins | sample OrbTmetagenome_2_FD_92532 | JGI IMG/M metagenome (GOLD analysis project Ga0126339, IMG submission 92532) | Coral microbial communities from Petempiche,Puerto Morelos, Mexico - Orbicella T R C metagenome | ecosystem: Host-associated > Invertebrates > Cnidaria > Coral | place: Petempiche,Puerto...
AAACCAAAAGAGCAACAAAAACAAAAACAAAAACAAAACGTGACAGTTATGTGAATTTATGTAAATTTGGCGCAATCGAGCGTGACGCTTTCTTTCGTTTTATTGCCAAATAAATATTTCTTCAACTTGCATTTGTAACTTTATTAGTGCCCTTTCTGTCCGACTAGTTGGGTGATACTAAAGCAATTAGACCCTTCGCCCTCCAGGGCTACGGGTAAATAGCCCATTCGGCTTCGCCTCTTTTTGTTGGAGATTCAAGGCTGATTATCTCGAAAAAATGCTCAGCTACCCCAGTTTTCTTTGTGGATTCCAATAGCCCTTGCTAAGATCTACTTTTTACAGATGGTACTAATCTGACGAAAATACCTTTGTATTTAGTAGGCACCGTCCTTAAGTGATCGACGAAATTTTTTCTTGCAGTGAACTTTTTGAAGCCCTCCGAAGAAAAATTCAATGAGGCATGTGCTGTTTTCATGCTTCTCTGTCATCGATAAGTCTGGGCCAATGCAGCTTGAGAGGTAAAAAAAAACTTTTTCCAGTTTTTAGCGGCCAATTTATATTCTATCATTAAAATATAACAAAATGAACACGAAAATCGTGTGTTCGTTTTTTATTAGCTACTTATTAATCGGGAGAAAGTTCTATTACGGGAAAATCTAACGTTGGAGGTTAATAAGTTTTTTATTGTATGCCTTTTTGCTTTAATAATAATAATGATTATACATTTATATAGCGCGAATACTATGAAATATTCAAAAGCGCTTTACATATAAAGAACCTAACAAACTAAAACAAAGATCAATAAAAAGCATAAAATGTGCTAAAAATACAAAAATATAAAATGGCTTATGCAACTAAGATTTACAAGCCAGTAATCGTCCCGTGGGCATTACGGGAGAATAATGTCCTACAATTAGCTAATCAGAGCGCGCGTTATATCGGCTACAAAAGACAAGCCATATAATAAAATATATACAACTATCACAAAACTATTTGGACATGCCTACAGGCAGCAAAGGCGAGTTAAAGTGGGTCATACCTCAGCAAAACAAAATGAAATACAGTGGAATTCCGATTCTTCGAACCACCTAGGGAAACGAAAATTTGTTCGAAAAATCGGAGAGATACGTTCGAGAAATCGGGGGTTAAATTACAGTGTTCGACTGAGGAGAGGGAAACGACTTTTGGTTGGAGTTATCGGGAGGTTCGAATAATTGAGGATTCCAGAAATCAGGATTCTACTGTGCTTTAGTTTGTCTTAAAAAACACATTCATTGAACAAGTTCTTTAACTAGATATGCTAAATGCTGTAGAGAGTACTAGTTAAGGTTGATAGAAGGTATAACTCCGCCACTCGTCTCCACGTTCTGGTCTTGACGATCGGTTGAAAGATGTCATAGCTATGACTTCTTCATGATCATCATATGGCATGCGCTTCACCTGTGGTAATCTGTTTTTTAGGCTAAAAATAAAGCAAAAATTAGGAAAAGAACTAACTAAAAAGCTCTCGTGTTATATTTTGCTTCACCTTTTGCTCAACGGAATTCTTCTTCCACCACTCTCGAGTGGTACTCGAGAGACATTGATTATATCCACTTTGGCATTTTAGAAGGTTAAAAAAAAGGATAAAGTCTGCGTACGAGCCAAGTGGCTCATCAGGGACAATCAGGGCGGGGGTTATCCCGGTTTCTGTAGAATGAAGTGACTGGGAGTATTTCCAGTCCCTCCTGGATGGAATGATAGTCCATAGCAGGGTTACTCTGGCATCAAATTCGCCGGTACCCATTTATACACCCGGGTGAAGAAAGCCACTGTTTGGGACAAGTGTCTTTCCCAACAACACAATACAATGTCCCCGGCCAGGGCATAAACCTGGACCGCTCGATCCATGGTTAGTCACGCGCACTACCCATGAGGTCACTGCGCCTCCACGACACACTTTGGCAGGGCTAACCATTAACGAGCTGACTACTGTCGAGATTCTGTTGACTTCCAAAGAATCACAAAGAATCAACATAGAGTTAATTATATCTTACCGCCAGAACACGATCAAAATAATCAAGATGATGACTACCACTCCTACACCAACACCAATGGCAGCCCACTTCCAAACATTGCTTGGCTCATCTGGTCCCGCTGTTGGTGACGTGGTCGGCGTGGCAGGTTTAAAGAGAACTTCTACATCAGAGATGTTTGCCCCAATAGCTGACTCGAGCGCGGACTTGTGAGCTATAATGATCTCTGCCAGTGTACTGCGAGGCAGGACCGAGATATTTCCGATGAAGAGTCCAAGCGGCTGCTGCACATAAAACGCTACCTGGAGAGAGCCCGATGCGTTGCTAGGGTAACCAGGCAGTAGGTGAACCTGGTCTGTGGTGTAAAGTTCCGTAAAAGGGGAACGTCTGATGACAAGATTGAATATTAAAAATATACTAGTTAGTCAAAGTCCTAATTCCAATTATTTCAGTTTAATATATGTGTGACACTGAACTGGCCTTGGGGCGAACAAAGCGGCTTCAAATCATATGGCTTAAAACCAAGAGAAGATCGAGGCTAGAGATTGAATCCCCCATAAGTTATACCGAAGGTAATCCCTCTTAAGTTATTTTTAGACATAGTGCCCAGTTCTTCCACGGATGTCACTTGCGAGACGCGTGCACTGCCCAAGCAACTTTCTCGAAAGGACGAAAGTCTAGCTCAATTTGCCTTGGGTGTAAGGCCTTAAAGGGGGATTCATTCTCTTACCTTGATCTTCTCTTGTTTAAAACAAAGTAAAACAAACAAAGAAAAACAATACATGACATACTAAGAGAAGGTAAGAACATTCCAGACAAGGTAGATTTATGGTCACAATTTAATAGCGGATTTTAATGAGTCAGACAGGATTTAAAGTCTTGCTCAATTGGCACGAAGACGTCTGCAATCAATTCAATATTTCTGTCGGTGCAGTATTTTAAATGGTAACTCAATCCAAAATTTTGTAAGTAAATTGAAAGGGGACCATATCGTCTACGACGGCTATGTGAAAGGGTTGCCTCTTCTGCCAAAGATATCCTCCTTGTATAAAACTTTATTCGGGTTCCCCCCACCCCAACCTCTTGTAATGTGTCTTATTCAGAAGTGGACCTCTTTAGTACACGTACTTATGAGATTCGGTAAGAACCAGTGATCACCTTTTTCGCCTGGCGTCCTTTAGGGCACATCTTGTCCTGTTCGCAGTGCAGAAATCCGTTGTTACAGACGCCATTTTGTCTTTGAATGCCTTGTCCTTTTCGAAATCCCATTCAAACTGTCAAAGATGTAAAAACATTCCAGGAGTTCTTGTCAATATAAGCTTTTGTTTAAGGACGTTCGCGCGAAAATTTCCAATCAATAGTTGTTTTTTTTTGAAATTTTTACTGCTTGTTTCAGAAATGCTAAAAAAAATTGCGGGTCACCGAATTCGTTTCAGAGAAAAAGCGAGTAGAAAACTACCCTGATTTTGAAAAATCAGCATGGTCTACAGGGGTTTATAGTTTAAAATATCGAAGGTGAGTCAACGGAGGCAAAAGATCTTAGTCATATCTTTTATAGAAACTTTGCCTGAAGAACGCTTTTACGGAGCTACTTTCGAAATTATTATTCTGGGCAAGGTACATAAAACTATAGAAAAAGCCCAAAACATAAGTTCAAAGTTACATAGATTAAACACGCTACATGAATAACGTGACTGGCGTCACTTAATATATATTTTCAGTTAGCTCCAATTGGAATTCCTAGATTATTGAGGTTTAGACACTTGCTTATAATAGAAATATGTAGAGGTTAGTCTTTCCCGTCCACACTCACTCGATTAGTCTGCAAATATTTTCTTTACTTTTATGTACCTTGCGTGAAATAATGGAACGATGTTGGAATAACGACATGGATCAACTCTATTTTTGTATGATTTCCCACAAAGCATGGCCTACAAATAGAACAAAAACAGACTAGAGTGCTCAACAATAGAGTTCTTTGAACATACCGCATTATGTAGATTTGAGAAGAGATTGTCGCAAACTTTTGCATTTTACCAGTGTGAACCTTAATTGCCCAGAATTTTTTTTCCCATATTATTATAGTAGAAACGACACACTTTTGCTCTGTACTTGCTTTGGTTCCATATCGGACATACCAAGATGGGTTTTAAGCCCGCAAAACTACGCGTTTTTAGCCGTTTTCATAGGGGTTTGAAAAGGCAATTCTTCGACGGTCGACGAAATCCTTCAAACTGCTTGAAAAATTTAAAACTCCCTATTGTTAGATAGAAGAAATGTAAAGCTCTTGTGCTAAGTTTACCCCGTGTTCTAGTTTTGTAAACTCTTTCAATGCGATTACTGAGAACTTTGTCAATTTTCCAGATATTTTTTGCATATTTAATGAGGCAAAAAGCTGTATTTTCGTTTTTTGCGAATTTCTCGAAGACTTAAAATTCTAAGAAAATCGGAATAATAAATATTTTCGAAAGTAGCTCCCTAAAAGCGTTCTTCAGGCAAAGTTTCAGGATTTTCGATTTTTCGAACCTGGCCAGCCATTCTCGATAATTCCAGTCAGTGACTCTTAACCCTTCAAGAGACATTTGAAACCGTCACACAGATAAACGAAGAGCTAAAAAGAACGGAATTCGATAGTGCATTTTGCAAGAAATTCAAACCTCTAGTCGATAGATTTTTCTGCAGTTTTTCGCTAAACGTTGAAAATCGGTAGAGAAAATGATCCATTAAAAGAAAGATACGGGTCACCGAACGTCCAAGATCCAGGCAAAGTTATAGCAGTGGCCATCTGCCCTATCATTGTTCATATTATTACTTAGCGCGGGCTCTCATGCATGACGTGGCGTGTGAATTTGCGTGCGCAGTAAGAATGCGCAGAAACAAGTAGTGCAAACGTCCTTAAACCTTGTGAACAAGTCATACAGTATATAAACGTCGGGGTAAATTTATCCAACACTTATCAAAAACAACTCTTCAGTTTTCTGTAACGACCTTGTGCTTCCAAGAGTTTACTGTAATTGAGTTTAAACTGTTTGTGTTTATTTTCTTTCAGTTTTTTGTATTAGTGTGCGTACAAAAAGTGGTATATTACTTAATACAAATGATGCAAGGGACAGAAAACGAAAATGCTGCTGGTATTAGCAAAAAGATAGAAATATAACAATGATCTGATCAGCAAAAAATAGAAACAAAAGGCAGTGAAGCAATTGCAATGCTTATTACTACGCAGAAAGCACTTACATCGCTTGTGAGTGGAATTAGGAACTGCACAGCTTCTTCCCTCTCTTTCTTTGATGGCACACGCGGTTCAGGTAACACTAGCTTGGGAGCTGTCTCATTCTTCTCTAGACCTAATGAATATTTTAAAGATGTTTTTTTTTCCTTTTGATATACCAAACAGCAAAGACAATGATGATATAGCAAACAGCTAGGAGCAAAAAAGGCCAAGATTGAATAAGACTGGGATGTATGGCAAACAACGAACTCAAACAATCTCGGCCCCTTACTTCAAAGAGTGAATTACAAAGCAAGCAGATGCGATATTACTTTTTATCATTTTGCTTTTAAGAAAGAATCCAAGTTACGAGAGAGCGTGTTTTTTAGTCACAAAGTTCTTTAGTGAGGTTTTCAATAAGGTGTTGTAAACCAATGACGCCGAAACGTTATGTACAAGCGTTTATATCTCTTTTAAAGCCAAAAATATAACTTTGCTCATTAACAAAGGACAGAAAATTTAGTGCACCATTCAAAACTCAAGGCAGATTTACGCTGTTGCTGCAGAGCGTGCGACAACTCGCGATTGGTTTTGATGTAACTTCTGATTGTTTGAGACAGTTGCCCGGAGTTTGTTAAACCAATCACTTGGAGTAGAAATGCAAAGCAGAGCAATCACGAATCAATTTCGACAGTCAGGTGAAAACTGCTCTGAGCCAACCATAGCCAGAGTGTAGAGAGGCAAACCCAAGGCAACTAGCCATTTCCAAGTTACCTTGTGCCTCTGCTTCAAAACGAGTCTTCGTGCAAAACCTTTCTTATGAAAATGAGTTTGATTGCATGAAATGAACCTGTAGGTGGAACTCATTTTCATAGGAATGCTTTCGCCCTTAGACTCGAAAATGGAAAAATTACTGAAAATTACTTAAATTAATTGCTCCTTAATTTTGGCTCGAAATTTCAGGTTATGGTGTCACAAAGGAATTACAAAGTTGCCATGGCAACGCTCTGTGCAAACTTCCTCGATTCAATAAACAAGTCAAAACCCACGATTGTAAGCGTATTTTGTCACCAACGATATTGAAAGGTGATTAAATGGCGCATTCGTGAACTTAGGATTTTGTCAAAATTTTAATAATTTGTCTCGCCCAAAGGCTGGAGAAATTATAAGAATTTTGACAAAACACGCGTGAAATTATTTCCTAATTTCATTCGTCATTATTTGATTACCATACTAATTCATCTCTGATTACCTCTGCATTTGCCATCAATAAAGTAAAGATCTTGTTCACATTCACACTTGTACGAGCCGCGAGTGTTGACGCACTTGTGGAACTCATCCGTGCAATTGTACAAATCTTCATCCAGGCATTCATTAACATCTGATTAAATTAATACAACAAAAAAAGGAACATTTTCGTTTGTTTTCTTCGTCCCACAGTTCGGTCGTAGGCTCGACACAAAGCGCATTATATATTTATTGTGAAGCCCTGGTAAAACGGACTCGCAAGTAGTCGCATGTAGTCGCAAGTTGAACTTGCGTCGAGAATTACGTTGGGTGGCCAAACCAGCGGACTCGCAAGATTTCTCGCTAGTGTATGAAAGTCGCAAAAAAACCCATTTCAAGGCAGACATATCCTGTATTTCGTTGGCTAATAATAGGCAAATGGACGTCACCCAACTTGCGTTGACTTGGTTGAGTACGTGGTCAAACGGTGAAAAGTTTCGTCGACTTGCGTGCAAATTTGGTCTTGACCAAACTGAGCGCAAGTCATCGCAGGTCAACGCAAGTGCACGCAAGGCCTGGCCAAACGTAGTTGAAAGTAGACCCAAGTTTTCAGTTTGCGACTACTCGCGAGTCCTTTTGGTCAGGATTTAAACATAAATCATCATACCAAAAGTAATGAAATGAGATTAACGATTACATGTTAAATACCTTCACATTGGTAACCACCCCTGTTCAATTCGAATCCTTCTTCGCATGAACAGTAATAACTTCCTGGAGTGTTATCACAAATCTGGCTGCAGCGATGGCGAGGATTAGCTGGATCACATTCGTTGATGTCTTTGAAAATGAAAACAGAAAATTAGATGGCAGATAATTATTTTAATATATACCGGTAGGGTGTGTGATATTCCATCTCAGCAGCTAATATTTCATAATCTTTCAGTATTGTTAACGCATTACATCAGTTAAGTGAAGGTTTTGCAATAATATTCAATATTAGTCTAAAACTGCAAACCTCCTATCACGAATGTCGTTCTCTTATTGGCTACGCTACTCACTATCTTTTCTGTTGTAGATAGTGAGTCACGGTGAACGATTGATATCAAAATGCCAGTTTTTTGGCGTTTTCGAAGTGTCTTTGAAAGAGAAGATTTAGATAATGTTTTAAACGACTTGTAGATTTATACTAAATCAAGAGGCCGTTTCCGAGTTGCCTTTTGCCTCTGTGTAAAAATGAGTCTTCTTGCAAAACCTTTCATATGAAATTGAGTTCCACCTACAGAATCATTTTCAAGCAAATCAAACACATATGAAAGATTTTGCACGAAGACTCGTTTTGAAAGAGACACAACGTAACTCGAAAAAGGCCTATTTAATAAATTATTCGTTTTCCATTTCAACGCGTGATGGGTGGCCCAGGTTGCTTCCTTGTCAACTATCTGCACGCAGTAGAAATCTCGAGCACATACTCTAATATAATAAAGTGAAATTTATCAAAAGTCTACTCGGGATTCCGACCCGAAGGGATTAATTAAATCGCCTTCTTGTTCTCTGAGTATTTGGTATTTTATACACGAGAATAAATCGAATTCCTTCGTAAATTATTATCGGAAACTACAAACCTCATCTGTCGTGAGCCGTCACATTGTATCTTGTATATGGCAAAGCCTTAACACTTCATTATAATAATCAACTACAAACTTCAGCTGTCGTGAGCCGTCGCACTCTATCCTGCATATGGCAAAGCCTTAACACTTCATTATAACAATCAAGCAGATCTATCTCCTACATGCTGAATTACGACACTCATTAAAAATCAAAAATCAAGGAAAAAAAATAGTGAAGATTTGCTCAGGGTTATGCCTTGAGCTTCTCCCATCTTGTGCATCTTAATGATTTGTAGGAACGTTATACCACTACTCCCAAAAACTATTAATCGATAAAACAAAGCTATCAAGTACCTCTGCAGGCCTTTCCATCATTCTCCAGCTCGTAATTAGCAAAACATTCGCACGTTGGTTGGTTATTGCTTCCTTTGAAGCAGACATGTTGACAGCCATGTCCAAAGGTACAAGGGTTTGCGGCTGTAAAGAAAAGTTAATCACGTGACCAGGCAAGAAACTGTGCAGCAAGTGAAGCCCTAAGTACTTAAGAAGCTACGTCAAGATTTGCGCATCTTGAAAAGTTTAGCTTAAATTTTAAAGATTTAACATCCCAGTTTGCCACGGCATTTCTTGAGCATTTTAAAGTTCTTAACGATGTTGTCAGCTGTTAAGGCATGCTCGACCCTGAAACGTTTTCCGATCACGGAATGTTAATGTTCTTCTACGCGTTGATGGAGGTGGCGGCAAGAGTTCATTAAGAACAAAAGACCCAAACTGAACACGCAAGCGGATTCCATTCGTGCGAAACTTTTTTACATGAATGTTTTCATGTAACGTTTGCTAATTTCATTTTCTCACGTCCTAAGTGCTATAAATATGCCTTGGCGTTATTTTTAATTTATTCATTTGACAATGATGACATGAAGTCGTCGAAACGTCATGTAACTTTACTCACGTTAATTTTCCTGCTTAGATATCAAACTTACCTAAACATTTTCTCCAGTCAGCAGGATCAGGGTTGAAAAACTCGTCACATGAACAATTGTAGCTCCCTATACTGTTGGTACACTTCTGCATGCAGTCATTTGAAGGTTCGCATTCATTAATGTCTATCGATAAAATGGTCAGTTAATTATTTCATACTAAGTTTACAAAGGTGATTTATCCTTTACAAATTCTAAATTGGATAGTAAAAGAGTTTTTGACCGGAACGTAAAGTTTTTTTCTCAGAGACATCCTTCTTGTATCAAGCCTGTATTGGAAGTACAGAGAAAGGGATTATGTTCGAATTGTCCCGCTTTTTCTTCAAGCCTTTAATTTTATCCCTTGGTTTTAGACCACGCTGAAAGACGAAACTTCTATTGGCTAAATTTAGACTAGGGACGCGGGAAAACTGAAAAACACCGCACCTTGTTTTGAAAATGATCGGACGATCGATAAAGCCCTGAAAGAAAGATTTTTTAAATATGGTTTTGGCACTTCATATAACGCCGCGGTTAAAGAGCTTTACACGTAAACAGTTAAAAATTTAAGTGATGTAAATTCTATCCAACAAATGTCTTACCATCACAGCTACGACCATCAGCGCTTAGTTCGTATCCGTCGTGACAATCACAGAAGAACGAAGCCGGAAAATTGACACAAAGCTGTTCACAGTCGTTTGACGAATTATTTTGACATTCATCAAAGTCTGGAAAATGGAAAGATACAGAGAACATTTATAGGCGAATAAATAGCGGCAGTCACATCAAAATCGAGAAAGAGGATGTAAAACAAGACAGTGTAAGAGGTATGGAAAATTGTCGGTCATTTCACCTCGGTAGTCATAAATTATGAACCCCTGCCATTCAAAACCGACTAAATTGATTGGAAAAAATTTCGGACGTTTGATTTTCGGACAGGTTTTAACTTTCTTCGGAAAAATGTCGGACAATAATTTCGGACACTTTGCTGAAACATAGCTAGAGTAAATTTACGCTTTCAAACACGAATTAGACTGGAACAACATCTTTGAAAATGATAGTTTTACTGCACCCTCACGGTCTTAAGAATGCTCCGTTACGTATGTTAAGCAGTGTCTCAACTAGGGTTTGCTCTATAAAGCACGGAATAAAGGAAACTGAGAGCTTTGGAACTACTTCAAGGTTGTATACTGTACTCGAAATATTTCGCACCTTTAAAATTTCGGACACTTCTTTTGTCTGAAATCGAAATCGTCCGAATATTTTGCAAGTAACGTATTTAAAACTATCATTTTAGGTACTTCGTTCTCATATTTAAAGCGTCGTTTCTAAAAGGAAAACGAACTTCCTTCATTCTCAAGGTACCCTGCCAATCCTGTAAGCTCACCTACACACTGAGCGCCATCTCCAGTGTATCCTGATGGACAGGGTCCACATTCATACCCACTGGCATTTGCTGGCGGTGGAAGATCAATGCACTCAACTCCTGTATAGCAGGGCTGACCATTACTCTCGCAGGCGTCAATGTCACTGTCACAGAACCTTCCTGTGTATCCCCCCTGACATGCACAACCCATGTATACAAACTTGCTGTCAGTGTTGACATTGTCACCTTCTTCTGGTTGCACACACTGACCGCCGTGGTTGCAGGCGCACATGTTAATTGTTGGACTCCAGGTGGCACTTGCGCCT
>Ga0126339_10004093_pt1 | contig 10710 bp, 5 predicted proteins | sample OrbTmetagenome_2_FD_92532 | JGI IMG/M metagenome (GOLD analysis project Ga0126339, IMG submission 92532) | Coral microbial communities from Petempiche,Puerto Morelos, Mexico - Orbicella T R C metagenome | ecosystem: Host-associated > Invertebrates > Cnidaria > Coral | place: Petempiche,Puerto...
TCCACAACAACTAAAACTAAAATACACCCATCAGTGTTGCCACAATATAAAATAAAAAAAAATAAAAAAATTTGGGCGTTTTTTGTCCCCTTTTTTTTTTTTTTTTTTTTTTTTTGATGAATCATTTTGCCTACCAATTTTCTAAATTTAGTGAAAAATTGAAGAAAATCTATCAACTAGAAGTTTGAATTTTTTGTGAAATGCACCATCGAATTCCATTCTTTTTAGCTCTTTGTTTATCTGTGCGACAGTTTCAAATGCCTCTTTTACGGGTCAAGTTTTGTGAAAGCATTGGTAACATTTGGAATTATTTACCCAACAGACCCACTTCTACGAAATATGACTAAGATTGTTTGCCTCCGTTGACTCACCTTCAATATTTTTAAGTAGACCATGCTGAATTACGTGTGCCAATTTTTCAAAATCAGGGTAGTTTCCCACACTCTTTATCTCTGAAACAAAGTTGGTGACCCCCAGTTTTTTTGGGTTTTTTTGCATTTCTGACACGAGTAACTCCTTATCTGACTGCAGTAAAAATTTTAGAAAAATCTATCGACTGGAAAATTTTTGCGCACATTCTTAATTAGCACTTAAGTGTGTTAGTGCTTTGGCAGACAGCAACCCCTCAACCATCCCAATAATGCACTCTGCATTAAACAGAAGGGACAACAAATGGTTAAATCCACACCTTATGAGAGGCAGAGATCCTTGTTTGAAAATCTTAGACTGAGACTCAAATTGACTTTAAACTCTGATACAGAGAGAAAAACACAAAAATGACACTCTGTGAATTATCAAAAACAATTCCAAGACTACGAGATTGGATAAAAAGTTTCCCAGACCCAAGATTTTCTAAGTACCATCCACCACCCCAAAACAGATTAAAAATGGTCAACAATACCAGTTAAGATTTAGGACATCTGCTTCTTTTGGATTAATGTAGCACTTATTCAAAATTCGGTGACAGAAAATAATACACTCAAACCCCAATTTAACAAACCTCTATTATTTTAAGGAAGTCCGTGGTATAACAAACGGTATTCTTTGCCCCAGTAAAAGTAAAATGTATGGAGAAGAACCCTGATATAACAAAACCTCGTTATAGCGGATATATTTTGCCAGTCCCTTGGGCGTTTGTTATATCGAGGCTCCACTGTATGTAGATTATCTAGAATTGTAAGACTGACAACAAATGTTTACGACTTTCTACTTCAAATACAAAATAATACAAATAATAATAATAACCCCTTACATTGAATAGCTGAGAGGCAAATTCTATATTAAAATTATACCAATTAAACACATTTTATGATAAAAGAGAATTACTAAATGAAACACCCGCTAAGCATCATTACTTTGAATAGATGTCTTTTAATATATTTTTTATAGAAAAGATAATTACATTGATTAATGATAATTGACTTTCCTGTATTAGCAATAACAGCCTTAATTGTATTAATTTGTAAATGGGTTCTTATGACACTAAATAACAGCTAATTGCACCAGCTGGTATGACAGTCATTACTATTTTGTTGCAACCAGTTATCACGAGCATGGCATGTTCAAACTAGTTGACGAGTTTACTGAGTAAGTTACTCATAGTTTCTATTTTATGCAAATATGGAAAACAACCTGGGTGCCACTTATCCCATATTGAACACAACTTTTCCAAAATCTGCAATCATCTTATCACAAGGAAATCTATATTGTTGAGCTGTAAATTATATTCTTTAGTAACCCAAGACTTATCTCACCCAGCTTTTATCTGTGCCTTAATTTGCCTTAAATTAAAACACAAATATAGGCAGAAGCCATGTTATTACAAATTTCAACTTGTGGAAAAGACACCTGATTTTGTGTGTTACATAGCCAGAGTCTATGATCATAATATTGTAGGCAGAAAAATTTGTATTGGAGGCAGAATTGTTGAAACCATAAAAAAGCTTTGAGTACTTTGCTACCACTGGAGTAAAATACTTTTTCTTTTCGGATATTGTTCTGTTAATTGTAATTTATATGCAAAGGGTTTGGATATAACAGAAATGTTCTTTTAAACATATACTGTATAAATTCTGAAGATACTTTAAGATCAGCTGTTATTATTTTAAAATTGAGAATAGTATACGAGAGAGGTCTAAAGAGTAATACATGTTTACGATGCAATCAGAAATTTATAAATGTAATAAAATCATTAATTATTATCCTTCAGATTGTGTACAACAAAGGAGGCATAAAAATTCCACCAGCACTTTTAATCATTTAGCTGCAATAAAGCACGTTTAGAGCAATTTACTGGGTTGGGGTTGGAAAATGAGTCATTTCCGCTGCTTTGTGAACCCACGTTGTAATAACCTCCGTTGGGGATAATTATGGACATTTCCCGATATTTCGGTCAATACTGGTCCCTTGAAAAAAAATTAATACCCCTTCCGACTCTGGTATTGCTTCTGGAGAATGTTTGCTATGATCTCGACATTCAATAAACCTGAATTTCATTGTTGATAATCTTCAATGGATTAGGCTGACGGTGTTGCAACGAAGAGCACTGGCGATTACCTTCGCACAAAGACCTAACGCCGCTATTCACACCTTTACAAATGAAAAGGATGTAATTAAGTTCGCGAAATGATCCGAAAATTCTGTGATCAGTACAATAAGGAATAATAATTAGGAAAAAACCATACTTGCGGATATGTTATTCCTAACACTGGCCACAAAAAATAACTTTATTGTCGTCTCGAGCGTGGTGTAAGCTCAACTATTTCCATCGTATAGTAAGCTCGTGTCTCTATTACTTAGTCCTAAAAACAGAAATGCTTTCTTCTTAAATTACAACAATAAAGCTGAAGCCCGACATGTGGAAGACGATGAACACATAGGGTGAGAAGACAGGGCGCCTCTGTCAAAGACTTAATCAGCACAAAATAGAACCCCACGGCAAAAGGGTTGACACGCTTATGGTCGAATAAAAATGTCCATTTTAATTCTATATTTCTGGGGCAGGTCTCATTCACCGGAAGAAAATAAATTTGCGCGAAAAGAATTTACGTTTCATTCATACTTCAGGGATGAATGCGTTTTATTACGATAAAAACACAAAAATCTGTAAATGCCATCTATTTCTATCTGTGAATTGCATCGCGCGAAAATTGTGCTCAAAACAAAACGATCGAAAGAGTAATGAGTTAAACATTCGCTTTTAGGCTTTGTCTTTAATACACTTCCAAATATCCCCAACACACATTTGCGGTTAACAATAAACGCTTCAAAAGCTCGTTTAGGAAGTAGTTCAAAGGGAAGAAAATCGTTGAAGAGGACTTGGACCCGCGGCAAGTAAACAACAAAGTCACTTCACCACGTTTTCTTAGCAAGTAAGATCAAAATGCGTTCGGGCGAAGCGAAAGAAAGGTTCCTTTAAGAAACAAATGTACTAATGAACACTTGTATCAAACAAAATCCCGATAAAGGGAAAGCGTAGGATAAACTTAGCGTGCTTATATTTCATACTGACGCTTGGCAAAGCGACAGCAGATTAAGCCTTGCGACTTGTAGTACTACACCGTACCTGAAATGGCGGCGAACTGTACAATTGCTAACACGCATGCCTTGCATCTCAACAGTGCCATTATCGTTCGTCTCACTGCTGCAACGAAATTAGATAACAAGAAGACAAGGTTTTACGTTTTCACGTTAAACGCCAACTAACTTCACCGCATCTTCCAAACTCAGTAATTAATCAAATGCTTGGGATAAATAGTGTTGTGCCCAGACGTCATCGAGTCATTTTACTCTGCACCAATCACATCGCAGTACAATGCGCCCCCACTGTCCGGCTGTTTTCTAAAGAAACCTTTTGCTCGAGAAGAATTTTTGCGTATCTGTTTCCATGCAAGAAAAACTTTCCAAAACGTTGTGAGTTTTCCTTTGAATATGCAATTTGCTGAGGTATCTAGAGGTAGTTTTAACCCGATTGCAACCTGATATTTTCAGGCACTGACCAGAGAGATAAAATTTTCTGGAACGGTCTGGCTTCAGTGACTTCATTTGTTTGAACACTGGGCTTCCATTAAACAAGACCTAGAAAACATAACAATTAACTCATTGTACTTGAAAATACAAAAGGAAAATTACTCTCTGCTTGTAAGCGCATGCAAATTGGTCCATGCCTCAATGCGCCACATTATCCGAGTGGAAAGTTGGTTATGAAGTTTGTTTACAACTCTTATAATGCTGTGACTGGCAGCTGATTTAACACAACAAAACCTATTAGTGGAAAGGGTGGGGAGATTAAGGCGAGATAGTTGCAATCTTCAGCTTTTAATTTGGAGGCGCCGAGAGGGTCTTTGCTATTATTTATGTTGGAGTCACTTCGCACTTTTGAAGTGTCAAAAGATGAACGTAAAATAAACAGAGTTAATGAAGGTAGAGACGAGTTTAATTATGAAAGACTTTGGTAAATCAGTCAGCTTGGGAGTTTAACAAACTTCAGTCGATTTTGTGTATCTGATTCGAGACGTGCCAGATATCATTTTATATCTACAAGACTAACAGACTAACTTGACCAGTTTCAGTAGAATTTTATAGGACAAATAGCTTCAAACGGATTCGCCTAACAACAAAATCTGATCGACGCCCTGTAAAAAAAATTATCCCATAGTTAATTTTAGTAATTTATGCGGCCACCTTTTGGTTCGCCCTGTATAAGGACATTTGCCATTTACCAAAACTGAAAAACACCACAGAAAATTAAATTATTTGCATGTATAGAAAAAAGACATAAAAACTGCGTTGAAATATTCGTACATTTGTTTTATTGACTATTAAAGACATTGTCATAAATTGATGCCCCAAAAAGCGATTACATTGAACGAGTGGGTATTGTCCCAATATTGAAACATTCAGTATATTTCTGTAAAAGGCTATTTTATTTTGTTCCAGGTTAAAGGTTATCAACCACAGAAATATAGTGAACTTAGGGGCGGTGTGCAAGACCTTAAAAGTACCTCTAGTTGAAGTCAGATGACAAGTTGAGAAAGTTAATTGTCGCAGTTATTATAGTGTTTAGAATTCCAGGGTTGCTTGTTGAATGAAACAGACGCTAAGCATTTTTTATGTGCAATGATGTTTGTTGAAAGGATTTATTCTAATCTATTTGAACAATACTAATGCAAAAAAAACACTGTATACTCTGTATGAATTTAATAGCCACATTTCGGACATAGACAAACTGCTCACGAAACGAGAACTTCCGCATTTTTTTCTCTTTTTTTCTGAGCTGAAACTTTTGACAGATCGGTATGGTTTTCAGACATTAGCTGGCAAGGTATACAAGGATCTGTCGGACATCTAAGTTTCGAATTTGCCGTGATGGAGATGTAATGGCCATCGACCGACTCATTCCAATACATCATCACTGACCATGATCTTGTAACCTGAGATCAATAATTGATTCCTCCGAAGACAATAGTTGCTGCATTGTCGCTTCCTTTTCGGGTTTCCAGTAAAACACGAAATCATAACATCCAGCGCACGTACAGCGACTATTAAAATGAATAAAATAAAAAAAAATACGGTTTAGAGAGGAAGCCACGTCAGCTTTAGCCGATTTTCAAGCGGGTCCCCTGTCCTAGTCCAATTGGAATTTGGAGTGTTGGTTTTGTTCAGGATCGGAAAACTGGAGAACCCAGAGAAAAACCCTCGCAGCAAGGCAAGAACGAATAGCAAACTCAACCTACTTATGGAAAGGGGCCGAAATCGAACCCGGGCCACATTGGTGGGAGGCAAGCGCTCTCACCACTGCGCAGTCCCCGTTCCCTCTATTCTGTCATTTTGGCGCGCACCTTTGGTAAAAAACTGGTGTTCAGTGTTGCGCACTGTTTTCGTCGATCAATTTTCAGCCTCAAGAAAACAAGAACGCCCTTGTGTTCTGCAGTCCCAGGAGTCTCACTCGCAGCAGGTGGCTCTTCTCTGTGATCGCAATTTGGACAGAGTGCATACAAATCTTTGATAAACGATTTAATTGTCTTTAAGGAGAGATTAATTCCGCTGATTAATTGACCTGTCCAACCCAACTGGCACGTCCATATATCATGCGGCATGCGCATGTGTTTAGTGCTTTTCACATGCAGCTTTCTAGGTTTTCGGGTTTTCAGGTTTCCGTTTACTAAGTTTGATGATCGCCTAGTCACTTTCATGAACTTTTTAAGCATTCGTGGACCGGTAGTAAATTAGCAATGATTCATTTCCCTTAGACAACCTGACAGTCTCCAGACGAGGATGGAACTCTGCGCGCTTGGAGGAAGTAGGCTGTTCTTTTGTGCTCAAAATATTCTGGCTTCGCTCACAAACGCCTTCCCCACTCACCCACCCCCGAATACACACATACACTATTCCACTGAAGTTTACAGTTGTTACACACTAATATCCCTTTTTAATAACTTGAGTTTTCATAAAAAGTCGCAAATACGCAGGAACTAGCAGTTGTCGACAATTGGTGTGCTACAGTCAAAAGTTTCTGATGCAGCCTAATTTTGACAATTGGTAGTGTTATATGTCACTCGTCAGCAAAGGAGTCTCAATCGCTAGCTCTTAGTTTGGGTGAAAAAAACTTAGACCACGCCCAACAAGGTGGATTGTGGTTCCTCTGTATTGGAATTCCCCTGAAAACTCTAAAGAGCTTTCTCATACCGTTATCAGATACTAGTGGTTAAATCACCCTCACCCCTTCCCTTGGGAAATTAATGCTGCAGTAGTTACCAGTCACAAGTAGTCAAAACTGTACTGCGTATGAAAACGAACTGATCATAGTAAATGGAGAGGAGTCTTTGCATGATTTGCCTTCAGTTCTACGTGTTATTAGAATACCACTGAAAGCAAAGATTTTGTTTGTTTTAATGAATCAGTCAACAACACTCAACCACGTTGCCTCTTCTATTACTTTACGGGTTTCCGGTTCATTACAGTGACTGAGCTTTTACTTTGAATGGGAAGCAGTCCATGTAACGAATGGGTTGGTCATACGCTGCCAAACTTTTGCTTTGTTTCCTTACAGCGCAGGTAATGAGCGGGTTTTTTGTTAGAGCGAGAATAGCTGGCTTTTAACCAATCACATCATTGATGCAGTTTTTTGATTAATTAAGAATCACTTAGTAAAGCGTTTTCAGCTGTTGATCAGCCTTGCCCAATTGAGGTGATACGCTGACGTGTATCCTGCTTTTATCATCACAGTATCGCTACTAGTAATCTTAGCATTTAGTGGCTATTTTCATGTTGTAATTGATAGTGTGATAGGCACTGATACAAAAAAACAACAACTTGTCAGGCAATCTCAACCAACCGCTACTCTTCCAACCTTTCGATTTCCAAGTCTCACCACGATTTTGCACGTTCTCATGAAGGACAGCCAGTCCTTTTGATGTGTTGGGGTTTACTTTCACGGCGCCTGAAGCTTCATTATCGGAATTTCTGATTAATTAATTGCTCTCTTTGTTTGCAGTTAGCGCACGTGCTATAGTTTGCGTGTTTTCTTGTTTGTTTATTGCAATCATCTCATGCTGCGATAAAAGCTTACGCTTTGTTTAATTTACCCGCTCCCTCTCCATCTCGTTTTATCGTTTAGTTTCTATAAACTGCTTTCTTCTTCAGTGAAGTTCTCAGCAGCCAGTTAAAGACATTTTCCTTGTAGGTCTTCATCGTAACGAGTTAATTTCCGCTAAATTTGACTAACTATGATACAGTGTTTTCTTCATACTTCGGTGCTCTGTGAACTAGATAGCACAATAAATCGTCCCCATTAGTGGTAAGTCGGCAAATTCCTCCATTTTAAGCATCGGAAATGAACCTTAACTCCAATAAAAGGAATGAAAAATCATGCGGATCACCTAATAAGCCACTTCTGAAATTTTGGCGAATTCAATTAATTTAAGGGATCGTGTGTTCAAACAATACAATAAGTACAAACAATAATCGAACTTTTTGTTTCCCTCAGTTGATGGCAAGTGATGGTATCTCAGCGGGGGCCTTACGACTTACTTGATCTCCTAAATTGATTTTTTGAGACAAATTGTGAGGAACGTATGGAATGTCAGTGACACTAATAGTCACTTCAAACCAATATCCGTGTGTCCAGTGGTGTTGAAAGAAATCTTCGAGTCACGGTGCATTTCCTCGTAATTTCATCGGGGATAGCGATCATCCGGTATTCCATTTACTTTCTTTTTCTTGAGTCCCTGACACGGTTGGTTATTTGGAAAGAATGCCGGGAGAGCGTTTTCGATTGACCTGTTCACAGAGCGTTTGGAACTGTGCAATATAGGCCAATAGGGCGATGGATGTTGCTGTTTTTTTGTTGGCTTCTTACAGTTCGTTGTTATGAGCTGTCGCAAATTATGTCTGAAGAAGAACATCCCGTTTGTTAAAACAGCTGGATGCAACTCTGGATTCTGATTTCTGTTACAACTGGGTCGATAGATTTGGACCAGTTTGGACTGATAACTGATGTTGCGAGGTTCAATCAAGTTGGAACACAATTCAGTTTCAGTTACACAATACGAAAGGACTGTGATTCGTGCTTCAGTTAAATGTATTATTTTTTCATCCTTGCTTTCGTCAGTTTTGGCGTAAACAAATGTTACAAAACTAAAACAGGTGAATTTTGTAAGCCAGACCATGACAGAAATCGGGTATGCAATGCTAAAAATTGATTACTTCAAGAATAGATTTTACGGCGTCAGTTTGAATAGACTGACCTGAGGGAAATACCACAATAAATGGAACATTTCAAGTATTTGCACGAGCTATACACTCCAAGTGATTTAATGGTAAACATATTCTCGAAGGATCATATTAGACATATTAGTTCAGTGTTTTCCGGGTGCTATCTTTTTCCTGTTGTAAGTCAGTACCTGATTTTGCTGATGGTTGGCAAAACAAGATAAGCTCTATTCAGAATAGAGTAGACGTCTAAACTGTTTCCTTTCACTTTTCCAGCGTGAAAGGGATTATATCAGTAGTAGACGTTTGCTCGCAGGCTATATTCAGCACTAGGCCGGCGGTAATCCTAAATTTAGCACTGTCAGTACTGATGACACCAGTAAACTTCAATGACATTCACTCAGTACATTCAGCACTGTACTATCCTCTGTAGCCAAACTCCTAGCAGTTTCGTGATTAAAGATCCAGATCATTGTAAAATCACGTTTGTAACAATATTAACTTGCTAGAAACTCCAATTTTGTACTTTGCCTCATGATGGACAGATTCTACTCGGTGCAGATGTTTCAGTCATATACACAAACGTAGCATCTGATCATTGTAATACGTCACCACCCTCGTCACAGCGGAACTATCCATGTGTTTTGTGGATTCCTTTCGTATTTGATCAATCTGATTTATTTTTTTCTCTATGCCGGTATTCCCATCACGGGGAGACGGGTGAACACGGGAAAGAGTATGGCCCAATATGTATGTAACCTTGCTCAAAGAATTCAGCATTGTCATTGGCAGACCCCTTGGCAGATTTAAAGTGAAGGCCCACACACCTAGTCTCCTGTCTTTCGGCCTTAACCTTAACTCTTCGACGGACTGAGCACTAGTATGCAATAGTATCTTAGAGAACCCCGATTTTAAAATTTTTAAAGGTGTCGCAAAATGGTTACCCAAGGAACCCAACTTAACTCCCGCCTAGCCTCACATTGCCTGATTTCAAACCGAAAAGGACTATAGGTACGAGTCTGTAATCCACCGTAGGAAAAAAGATAGCGGCTGTACATTTTACTACAATGCCTTGCAAACCTAACACAGCCTACGAGACACAAAGAAAGTGAAATTTTTACAATATTTGCGCTGTACTAAGGACATTGAGTAGCCTAAGTTTGAAGATTTTATAACGTTTCTATACGTTTTTATGGACGTTGTTAAGGTTTTCGTGCGCTAAGAACTATTGGTAAATGTATCTGTCGCCATCTTTTTTCCTACGGAGGATTGGGATTAGCAACTACTGATCCACATAGTCAGAAAGAGCACACCGAGATACACTAATTCCCCAAGTTTAGTGTTAATCAGGCTAGTTTTGAGTGAGATACAGCCATTTAAAAACGCCAAAATTACACAGAAATATTTGGTCCTCCGGACACAGCGTCCGGATGGCCATACATTTTTTTGTAAATTTTGATGTTTTCAAATGGTTGTATCTTGCTTACTATTGGGTGTATTTGCACCAAACTTGGGGATTTTGTAAAGTTTGGTGTGCACTTTTTGACTATGTGGATCAATAGCTGCTAATCCCATAATTTGTAGACTCGTGCCTAGTCCTTTCGGCTTGAAATCAGGCAACAGCGCGAAGAACACACAGCCGACAGGTCCCCGTTTCAAGTGGAACCGTCACGTGACACGAATTAAGAAAAACATGGCCGCTGTCAGTCGGCTTTTCAGGCTTTCCACTTTCACTGTTGCTGCTGGAGCAGCACTTAAGATATCCAAAGATGTAACAGACAGAACAAGAAATAGTTCACCGAACTCGAATTTAGAACTTGTCTTGGTTCAAATTGCCTTTCGGCATGGTGCTAGAACACCGATCTTCCCGGCTCCATGTCAAGAGTTAGAACCTGTGACTTGGCAAGCGGACCTTCTGATGGGAGCTCTTCCATACACCGACTTTGACTATGAGCTCAAACACGTTTCTGGAGGGGCCAGACCGTTCTCTAAATACGA
>Ga0126339_10004094_pt1 | contig 10707 bp, 7 predicted proteins | sample OrbTmetagenome_2_FD_92532 | JGI IMG/M metagenome (GOLD analysis project Ga0126339, IMG submission 92532) | Coral microbial communities from Petempiche,Puerto Morelos, Mexico - Orbicella T R C metagenome | ecosystem: Host-associated > Invertebrates > Cnidaria > Coral | place: Petempiche,Puerto...
AAGCCCTGCTATTTAATAAAACCCAGCTGTTTTGTCAGTCTATCAACATCTTTATCAGTCTAGATTTTGTAGACTGCATGCTCTTGCTTTTATGGTCTCCATACAATTGCTCGTGAAATTTCCCTCATACTTGAACTCATTGTTAGAGACAATGGTATTTGTGAAATGTGAGTGTATAGCAAATGCATGTTATTGAGTCTAACAGATTTAGCACTTTCTGTTATGTTGCATGACCTTATAATTAATTAAGGCTTGACACGTACGTACTTCTAGTATCTATACTTAAACATTTTCATAATTTACTAATATTAACTATTTAACAGACTGCACTTCTATTTATTGGTTTTGGACTATATTATCTTATTAGATAAATATATTGTCTCTTAATAATTTATCTATTTATTAAGCAATTATTATTAATTGATTAAAAAAGTTGATGTATGTAAAATTGATGGATTTGCTTGGAAATTTGTCATGCAAGGTTGTCTGAAATGTGTTTTGAAAATTATCTTTTATTTATAGTTTTATTCATTAGCTAGTTCTAACAGAAAACTCTTTTCACAGGAACCTTTGCAGTAGTTTGCCTTATGGTTGGCCATGTTGTAGAGAGAGAAGGAGAAACAACTATCTCCCCAACTTCTTCTGCACTGAGTCCCACTGATCAACCACCTGGAAGTTCGGCGGGTGAGACCCTGCGGATGTCAATATATAAACAGGAGTCAAATGGCAGTTTTCCAAGCAAGCAGGAGTTGTTGGATGAAAAGAAATTGGAAGTGGCCGTGGCACTTTCAATGCTTGTTGGTCTTTTTCAGGTTGGGTCACTTATACATGCACAATCTCTTTCCATAGATAACAGCCTTGTGCTCTGTTTTAAGATATTTGGCAGGGCTGTCAGCTTTTATTTAAGTGCTATAGAAATGTAATAATTATCCAATTAGAAATGTAACTATTTTATACCAGCTCCAGCTTGTCCAGGAGTATGGTATCACCCTGCATGTAATTGGACATACAATTATTCATTTACTTACTAAAGAAAAGAAGGAAGACCTCTCCATATCCGCGATGACCATGAGCCACAGATGTATTTTCCTTGTCTCAACTATTTTTAACTTTAATGAATATAGAGCAGTTTTCAATTGAGTGTTGTTATAAAACCAAAACCAAAATTATCACTTTAGCCAATCAAAAATGACACAATTATGATACAGTGAACCAATCAAAACTTGAAGTACATGTATGTAACTGCTTGTGGCTGACCCAAAGCATGGGAAAACGTGCATGAGGGACTCATTTGTTTTTGTTTTACTTCTGATTGGATGCAAAAGTGGTGCAAGTTTTTTGAGCCAATCATGTGGCATAGTGATGCAAAACCAATTAATGTTTGGCACTCAAGTGAAAACCACTGTTACTAACAGGGCAAAGAGAGCAATTAATTAGAATTATCATAATTGTAATGAATTTTTATTAACCCTGGTTTACCCATTTAATTTGAAACTGTATTATCAACATTTTCATGTAGTTTCTCACAATATAAGAATTAATTGTACATTGTTTTGATTGTACACTGTTTTGCTTGTGAAGGATTCATCATTATTACAAATTGTTTTCTTGCAGTTTCTGATGGGCCTTCTGAAGCTTGGTTTTGTGGCTGTGTACTTATCAGATCCAATCATCAGCGGTTTTACAACTGGTGCTGCAATTTTAGTCTTCACCAGCCAAGTCAAACACATCCTTGGTTTGGATGTTCCGCGATATGCAGGAGCTTTTGTTGTAGTCAAGGTTTGTCATTGACTTTCTTCATGGATTCAATCTTTGTTTAATTTGCAGTACAGTTCTGACTACTTGTAATAAATTGGTAGCAATATTACTGTGAATCACATGATGTTTTTTGGAAGAATAATCTTTGAACACTTAGAAATGTTCATTTTGTATTTTTTTGTAAATGTGATGTCTTTTAAAATGTTTCTTTTTTTGCAGACTTACTTATATATTTTCAAGAATATAACTGTATCTGTCCCTGGAGCAATCATCACTGGAGCTGTCTGTATCCTTCTTCTGATTGCACTCAAATTTGTTAGTGAGAAGCTGAAGCACAGAATGAAATTTCCTTTACCCGCAGAGTTAATAGTTGTAAGTGAAGATCTTTTAATTCATGAAAGTTGTTATTTTCTTTCTGGTTTTAAAAATAATTACAACCCTTGTGCTATCAAGACCATTTATAGTATGTAATGTTAATTCTGGCAAAATGTTTGTGTGTTAATTTCAGGTTGTTCTAGGAACAGTGGTGTCATATTTTGTTGGCTTAAATGAAAAATTCCAAGTGGCAGTTCTAGGTGACATTCCTAAAGGGTAAGAATAAAGACTTAGTTGGGTTCGTCTACACTTAGTGAATTGTTATTTATTTTGCAAAAATATTTTACATCAGCTCCATTTTACAAGTGTGGGCTGTGATTTTTAAGTCCTAGCAAATTTTATCAACTGAAGCCTTTCTGAACTTCAAAAATACGGTCAGATCAGGACATATTTTCGACAAATGTCAAAACTGACAGATAATTATGTTTACAGATCAATTTTAAGGAAAATGTCAATAAGTTGCTTTTATACACACAGAAGGTGGTCATGTTCTTATGTGATTGCCATTTGCCATGCTTGTAAATAGCCAACTGGTCTGCCTCCCACCAGTTGGGATTTTTAAGCATATTATGTTTATTTGAAATATTTTTTTCTTTCACTTTAAGCATGTCTGAAAACTAGCTAGTTGTAGCTAAGTGCATCGACCAATGTAAACATTCACCATTAAACATTTTTTTAACATTTAACATTTTGTTGTTAGGAAGTAATTTTTTAAAATTGTTAAATGCTGACACCTTTACAAGGTGGAGAAGAGATTTTTCATGTTTTTTGTTTTGGTAGAGTTGAGCAAATTTTGTCCACCTAGTGCAATTGAGGCCTAAGCATAAATTACAGCATGCTGTAACCATAAAGAAGTTTTAATATCTTCTAGAAACCTAATAAACAATGATAAAGAGTATAACCAGTGAATTTCGGGTATGAAGGAACACATTTTTATATCACAGTGCATTATTTTATCTTTCTCGGTATTGTCTCAAAAACAAGTTTGAGCAACTTTCAGTTGCTGAGTTTATGTTTTGACTGTTGAATTAAACTAGATACGTTACTTTTTTTCGTCACTTTTTCCAATGTAGGTTGCGAGTACCATCTGCTCCATCTTTTTTGCTGATGGGAAGCATGGTTCCAGATGCGCTGGTGATTGCTGTTGTCATATTTGCAACTAATGTCTCTTTGGCCAAAACATTTGCAACAAGGAACAATTATGTCATTGATTCAAATCAGGTGTGAATAGAGGAAGTTTCATCAGTATATGTATGTGTATGACTTGCTAAATTTTAGGGCATCTGACAGGATGCAGTGGAGTAGATCCGCATAATTTGCTAACATCCACATCCTCCGTATAATCAGAGCTTTTTTCCACGGAAAACAGAAAAAGTGTTTCATGTTAGCGATGAAGCAGCTTCTTACCATCCCCACAAGTAAAAATTCTGAAAAGACTGCTTATTTCAAAGTAGTTTTTCTCCTAAAACAATGACAAAAACATGCCATTTCATTCGTGACAAAGTTTTAACCTCCAGGTGATCCAACCTACTTTAGGCGAAGAGCCTGGAAACTAGTTTTTCATTGTCCAATGTAATACCTGCTTACTAAGTTACAGATGTTCCAAGAACACATCATCAAATGCTTCACGTAAAATTCTACAGAATACCTGCATTAAATGAAAAAATACTGTACCTGCCAACAAATACTAGAAACAGATCATGGATATGTCAAAGTTGGCAGACATGATGTGTAATAAGTTTATTCTATTAAAGTTCAAAAACTGTGGGTAAGACTTTGAAGTGCTTTTCATTTCACTTTTGTTTGGTTCATTATAAATGCTTTATTAGTAAGCAATTTTGTTAACTGTTGAAATTTGCGTATAATCCTGAGTGTGTTTTCCACATAATTGACGCATTTTTCCACATCTGCACCCACCCAAAATTTATGGCATCAGGTCCCCTACTCTTTTTTTTTTTTTATTCATATTATTATTTTTTCTTAATGTCCCTAGGAGCTTATTGCCTGTGGATCAGCAAACATCTTTGGGTCATTCTTTTCTTGTTTTCCTGTGAGTGGCTCACTCTCTAGATCTGTAATTCAGGAAAGTATTGCAAGAACACAGGTAAGCAGCTCCACATTTTTAAGCTTCTAAGCAGTTAGTGGCCAACAGCCAATTTCTTCTTACAGAGTATAAGTAATGTTAAGTAAACAGGTGATGAGAATCAGAAGAAAGAATCATCGACATGTCTTTGCACAGAGTTCAGATTGTCAAACTGGCATGGTTATACTCAGTCTGTCTAAAACTATGGTACAGAGTATAATAACATTAAGTGCATGATGGTCTGACTAATTATGGTTGTGCTTTATTTTTTAAATGTACAACACTATGGAGCAGAAGCTTTTAAAAAAAAACATAGCCATACTTTTACAAAGTTTCATGTTCACCTCATATACAAAATGTAGATCTTCAGAATAATGCTAACAGGTTTTAAAGTTATTTGCGGCCCAACTCTCTTGCTGCCTAAATTTGAGGTTCCACATATTGGGAACCAACTCCCCATATCTTGCATGACCATGTGGAAGGGAACCAATGTAGCCAAACTAATAACTATTGGTTGCAGACTTGAACTGCATGAAAGAGCCTTACTGTGAAGGTGACTCAGTGAAAATGGTTGAAACATTAAACTACAGTCTTGGTAACTCATAAACCTAAGTTCTCAAAAGTTCTGAAGGAGAATAACAGTATTTTGAGCTTGATGAGGGGAATTTATTTTTAAACTTGTGTTTCTTTTCTAGGATAAATATTTGTTATCATATTTAGCATTTTCATAATGCATTTTTTCTATATTCTCTTGTTTGGCAGCTCTGTAGCATACCTGTTGTTTTAATTATTATCCTGGTGCTGTTGTTTATTGCTCCACTTTTCTTCCATCTGCCCAAGGTTGGTGTACTCTCATGGTGTGCTCTTAAGGTAGAGAGAGGTTGAGCTCGGCAGGCAAAATGGTCATTCAAAAACCATGGGTCTTGCAAAATCTATGTTGCATTTCGTGACTTCTGTAGTCTCTTTTTTTTTTTAAATCAGTTGTGTGTATCTCGTGGTGTCAATGCTTTTGGGAAGCTGTCTTAGAATGTTGATTCTTTGCAAGAGAAAGGCTCAAAGTCCTACTAGTTTGTTTGTTTTTATTAACAACGTCTGAATGCCTTAGAGTCTAAACATCTTGCACATGCATTTAAAACACTTTGAATTCTTGGTCTTGCAATTTAAAAAGTCAAAATGTCTCTGGCTCCCAAAGAAAACTGCTAGTCTTGTCTTCTTGCAAAGTCTCACCTTTACCATCCACCACCTCTCTCTAACAGATGCTTGCTTGATTTCAATGTGTGACTATTCTTACTAGCTATAATACAGATAAGTATTGTAAGTTTCTTTTGCTACTTTTGTCAGGCAATACTAGCTGCCGTGGTTGTAGTTGCCCTTAAAGGTTTGTTCCTTCAGTTTAGCAGACTGGTACAACTCTGGAGGATTTGTAAACCTGATGCTGTGAGTGAAGTTCCCTACTTAGCTTGTAACTCAGTTTTCATTATAGCTTTTTACACAGTTGTTTGCATCTAGATGTTAGGCACTACAAGTTACATTAAAATGTTGTATTTTGGCATTACTTGTGGTAACTGGTCAGCAAACATTCAATGATTTGAGAGCAGAATTTTCTGCTGCTATTGTAGTAACAATTTCTTGCCTTTGCTGTTGAAATATGGAAAATTCAAGCTTACTAGTCACTGATCACATCACCAGTTTGATGATATATCTACACTATATGGGGTTTCATTAACTTTTTCAGCAGGAATTCAGCTGGTTTTCACAGTTAGGCAAATCTTTGAACTGAATTTCTTTGCATGAAAAATTGTTCTCTAGATGGTAAAACCAGGCAGGGAAAATCGTCCTCACAGTCGGTCAGTTTACCTGGTGCCTACAGGGTGTAGCCCACAACATTATTAAAGTCCTGCGTTAGACTACATTGTTTCATGCCAAGCTAATGGTGCTGTCAATATTGATACAAATTAAATTTACTATAATTATCTTTTGAAGGTTGTTTGGTTTGCGACTTGGTTGGGAGTGGTATTGCTTGGTATTGACATCGGTCTTGGAGTTGGTGTGGTGATGGCCCTCGTGGTTGTGATTTGGAAGTCATCAAGGTCAGAATAAAATTGTCCTTAATCAGTAGTAAAGCTCCATTGGGTCTGTCATTGGACCTTACCCATTTGAAAGACCTTTGTGTGTGTGTGTGTGGGGTGGGTGCTTGAAAAATGAAAGATTGAATGGTTATTTTGGACAGGGATAAATTTCTTTACTCAGATTTAGATAACAGGTGAGTCTGTGACTCAACATTGGTCCAAGTAAGCTCTGAGTTCAATCATGTTGGAAAGTGTTTTAATTAATCATTTTCATTTCATGTTTATATCGAAAAATTAAAATTTTAAACATTTCAGACCACCAGCAGAACTTCTTGGTCAAATTCCCAATACAGGGATTTATAGAGACCTTCAAAGGATACCCTCAGTAAGTGACTGTGACTCAAGATGCTCTTGTTTTAGTTCAAGGCAGGCACTCAAATATACAGTACTAGAACTCATAATATTATGGGGGCAGAGTGTGGACGATTTTCCGTTGGAATAGTGTTGAATTTTCAGTTTAGTTTTTGTTTTTGGGTAAGATGGAGAGGTGTGATAAGGATAATTTTTGTCTCTGGTGGAGTTCTGGCAGCCCGAAGGGCCACTAAGCAGGGTACCATAACAGTTTCTACATAAGAACAGAACCACATGCATGCATAGAAATAGAAACCATGCATGCAGCTCTTTTTTCATGGTCAACATGGCCAGCAGCTCGTATCGTGAGTGCATGCGCTCTACGATGGCGACGTCGCGCAACATGGCAGCCATACTCCTGCTGTTACCAAGTCATGCAGCATTAGTTTGCAGTGTACATCTTTGATATTGGATGTCCATGTTATGGTCAATTGACACCTGTCAAAATAATGTATCCGTTGACCATATTATGGGCCCAGGTTAAGAGCTTATCAAGGTTACATGGATTTTTTAAAAATCACCGCTGACCAATTTATTGTGAACAGGAGCTCTGCTTCTAGGCTGGGCTAAATCTATATATTAGGGTATGATGAGTCAAATTCTACATTGACATATTTTATGATGTTAAATGTGGTCCTTTTCTTCAGGGGGCGATAAGTAATTTGCAAAAATATAGTACATGTATGTTTATGTGAATTTGTTAAAACATGGTTCAATGACCTTAGTAGCAATCTCTTGGCATGTAGCCATCTCTAGCCATATATTAATTTACATGCTAAATATTTACATGCATGTACACGTTTCTTTCAGGCAAAACCAATTCCTGGAGTGAAGATTTTTCGATTTCAGTCTGCCATGTTTTATGCCAACGCAGAATACTTCCGCCGCACTTTGATAGAAATGACCGGGGTTGATCCACAAAATCCAAACAAGCACAGCAGTAGTATTGGTGATTCAGTTTATTACCACAGCAGTGGTAACATGGAGGATACTGGGAGCACTACAATAAAATTTCCAAGAAGTGCCTATGTCCAGGTCAACAGATCTATGGAGAATGGGGTAACTATCGAGGGGCACTTTGTTAGAAGAATTTGCATGTACAGTAGACAACTTAGAATAATAAATTGTAATTGGACAATTTTTGTTTTTCAAGTCATTCAGGATAAGAGGTACACATGTATAGTTACATTAATTGAAAGTGTATTTTTTTTCTCCATGAACATGTCCTTCAGGATGTAGAGGTTTCCTTAAGTGATCTTGGAAACTCTGATGGTGCATCTGGGGAGCAGGATTCTGTGCCTGTTCATGCCATCATTGTTGATGCCAGTACATTTAACTTTATTGATACTCAAGGTGTGAACACCTTATTGCAGGTGAGCCATGAAAACTAGCAAAAAATTTTGTTTTCTCTGAGTACTAGATATTCAACAGGCTTTTTAAAATATTTTGTTCAAATCTTTTGTTGCATTATTTGGAATTCATTTTCCTGTCACTGGGCATGACACCAACAGAAAGCCAAGTCTCAGGAATTGTTATTCAACTTTTAAAAGATTTTTAAAGTAATCAATTAACAGTATTTTGATTTCTTGTATAATAGTACTTTGGTCTCATTGTTTGCTCGTTCTATATGTATGCAAATAATTCTTAATCCTACTATTTTGAATTCTGGCATTTATATAATATTGATCTGTTTTTTTTTTTTTTCTGTAGCTTGGTTTAGAATATGAAAAAATTGGAGTAAAATTCTACTTGGCACACTGCCGATGTAAGTGAAAATATTTTCCTCTTGAATATGTGCACTAAAAAATTAGTAATGTGGGTGGCATTTGTGTTGTGTGTTGTTTCTTTTATTTTGCCATCATGGTAGATTCAAGTCCTGTTTTGACCACTAGCTGGTGTTTTTCTTGGTAGTCCCGAGTTCAGCTACTTGGCCATGCTTTTAGTATAGCCAACAGGCCCCAGTTGTTTGAAGGCTGCTATCCACCAGATAAATCACTATACAGTAGATGTGTTAACAAAACAAACTACACTATCCACTGGTTTGTGATTTATCCAGTGGATAGCATTATCCACCTCTCAAGCAACCTGGGCCTGGTCTGCCTCATGCTAGGTAGGACTTTTAACTGTGTTATGTTCATTTACATTGTTTGTTTCATAGTTTGATTCCATAAGGCCCTGAAAAGCCTTATTGGGAGAGTGGCCAATTAAGATATATATTTGTTTATTTATTTAAATTCAGTCTAATGATCCTAACTCCTGTTTAACTCCTGCATAGACTACATACGAGAAATGCTGGAGAAAGCCGGCTTTACAGCAAGAATAGGAACTGAGCATCTATTTGTGTCTGTACATGATGCAGTGACACATGCTGTTGGAATTCACTCTGATGTAAGTTTATTAATGTCTACCAGCATGGCCAGCAGCCATGCAAATTTATTGGAACAAAAGAAAGTGTTTACATAGGAAAAACTAACTCCCACAGGATTAGTTTGGGACACCAACATGGCTGCTGTTTCAATGTTTTGGAACACCAATATGGCTGCCATGACATAATGTGAAAACACTCTTATACATTTTCAAAAGTTGATGATCGTTGCCATTTCCATTCAAGTCTATTTTGATTGTACAAAAACCTTAGTTTTTGAGGGGTGGGGGGAGTGGTGGCAGCAGGGATCTGTGCTAATTAGGGATATCATTCACTAGTTTCAAAGGTTTGCTTTTCTGAAACTTCTTGAGCCCTACTTTTGATTTAATTATGTATGGAACATGTTCCACCTGACATGGTCCCTTCAGAATTTACTTGAGCTTTTCACTTGATGCTTGCAATCATGTAAAAAATAATGTTTGGCAGCAGGTATAATACTGAATTTTATTTTGCTAGAAAGGAAAAGGACTGCCAGGTGCTTCCATAATTATTTTGTCATGTTATACATCAATGATGACAGTTTATTCTTTTTGCATGTCTTTTCCTAGAATGCATCTCATTCTTCTCCTATGATGAGTGATACTGAATCAGCAGCTAACATGACATTAGAGGCTGGAACCTCTAACGCACAGGTTTGTAAAACTGGTTCTAATTACCATGGAACAAAGCTCATGTTAACTAGTAACAGTACATCATGTAACCACATTATAGATGGGAAAGATTGTTACCGATCATATTAGTTATTAAGTTGTCCAATCTCCTTTATAACTTGTGATATTGCAAGTGATCAAGTGTCTTGTTGATCTCACTGGATTTTGCCATCATTATGTTTTCATTGAGCTTCATCTGAAGTTACACTCTTTGTTATTACTGGTTAAAATAAAGATACTATGAGAGACCAACATACTGTAATCTGTTTACTGCTTGCTTTTAATTCATTTGTTTTTGTTTTCTTTAGATGGAGGACTAGAACCCACATAAAGAATATTTGAGACGAGATACAGAATAAATGTTCTGCATCTAAATATGAACACCTGTGTATAAGACAATGTCCAGCTTTGTATTTGTGATGGAATTGCAATATAGCACAATAATTCAAAAGCTCTACTGGTTATTAGTATTAGTATTGGTTATTAGTATTAGTTAGTATTATTATATGGCTGTGTCTCACAAGGACTGGGAACTACCAAATTCACGAATTTGATTGGCTGAAATCGATATTGACCGCGGTCTAGATTTTCCCATCTAGACCGGCATGTAGACTGGTTTCATTTTGCATTGACAAAGTAGCAAACTAAAATACAAAAATATTCACCATTTTCTTTTATTTTCTTCTCAATCATTTATGGAAGTGCCAAAAAGCCTGATGACAAAAAAAAAAGTAAAGAGGACGAGCAAATTTTGGCAGGTTTAAGTTAAGCTCATCACCGTTCACAAGCAAAATGTCAGCAAACCAGTTGCACTAAAAGAATTAAAGTTTTCTTCTTTGCCATATAATAAACATCTTATTAACCGAGCTAAGTCGGTCTGTATGGGAGAATCTTGACCTCGGTCGTGTGTACAGACCTCACTGCATTCGGTCTGTA
>Ga0126339_10004095_pt1 | contig 10705 bp, 5 predicted proteins | sample OrbTmetagenome_2_FD_92532 | JGI IMG/M metagenome (GOLD analysis project Ga0126339, IMG submission 92532) | Coral microbial communities from Petempiche,Puerto Morelos, Mexico - Orbicella T R C metagenome | ecosystem: Host-associated > Invertebrates > Cnidaria > Coral | place: Petempiche,Puerto...
AAGCTGGGTTACCATGGCGATGGAAAGTTATGCTTGTCTAGTAAATACCGAATGGTTGCTGCTCTGTTCCGAAGTAAGTGACAAAGAGCAAAGGGAGGATAAATGAGAAACCGTTTCTTTTTGGTTTTTTTTTTCCGTGAACTTGCTAAGTTTTGTGAGAAATGCAACCGTATTGGTGCACCGCAGGTTTTTGGTCAATGTCCAAGTAAAGCGATACTTAAAGGGGAAAATTATTTTCCTATTTCATTAGGAGCCCATGATTTCGTTTAAGAAAGGCTGTCTGGAAAAGAAAGGAAGATCGCTCGTTTATTTCGATAAATCAAAAGTAAACTATCCTATGTAACAGGGGGAAACAGTTTGAGCTAGCTCCTTCTATCAATTTATATAAGTATGGCTCTTAATAAGTATGGCTCTTAAGTGTGTTATGTAAGTTGTTATTAGAGTAAATAGAACTGTAACTGAGATCGTTTACTTTGGTGTAGAAAAGACTAAAGTTTCACCGCACACTTGTGGTACGCTGGGAAATTCAAAGAATGCGACACGCATCAGACGGATTGTGGGAGGGATATCCTCAGATTATGGAGCCTGGCCCTGGCAGGTCGCCATCAGCTACAACAGCACAAGTATGTACTCCACTTTGGAGCTATTAGCCAGTAAACGCATGAAGCTTCGCTCGCTCCCACCAAGATCACTTTGATTCTGGCTTTTAAGTGATTCCCGTTCGTTAATGAATAATTCTGAAGAAATAGAAGATAGATAGACTAGAAGATTCGGGTGAAGGAAAGGAGTATGGGTATAACTGGAAAGGTTTTTCTGTCAGCATATTACTAGGCGTATAAACTGAGATCATCATGAAGGTGAATTTTTACGGTAGCTTAGATGTGTGTGGCAAAAGACTGCGGGCAGTAAGCTGTTACGAGGCTTAATACCTTTGTTTGGGGTATGTTTTTGTTAATCTCGTATTTGAGATTAAAAACGCGTATTACTACTTATGTCATTTATCATCTTTGCCGGATTTCGACTGCGGTATCTCTTAATCACAAATGAAATGATACAAATGTTCATTTATTGTTTCTATAAGACACTTTCACGCAACAATGTTAGCTAGGTCATGGACTTCGACTTGTGCGGTCCCGTTGTGGTTTTTTGACGTTTGCTTCAGACGTGGGGATACATGACGTTAAAGCCGGCTTAAATAAAATTACAGATATATTGTAATTCCTGATGCTTACAACCGCATCTAAGAAAACAATACCGTAACAAAATATACTAGTTGTGTTAACAACGCTGCCTCTAGATCTTGTTTTCATGCATCGTCTCCAGCCGGAGTCATTCTTTATTTCAGACTTTATGGAGATGTTCTGTCCTAATTAAAGGAGCATCTTTTTTCAAGGCTGAAGGTTTATGAAAAGGGGAACGAACGGGTTTAAGTATAGAAAATGTTGACAAAAACTGCTCTTTAGCGGTATTTTAAAAATTTGCTTTCAAAATATCTCGAACTGACACACGTAGCGGCTGATTCGTGCAACTTAAATTTTAGCTTAAATCAAACGGCATGAAAAACAGTGCAGTGTTCCTACAAGGTAAAATGACTTTTTTTGGCAAAATTATATCTAAATGAGGGCAAGTGCTGGGAATACGGGGCGGAGATCAGTTCTAGTCATCTCTTGACATAACGTTTGTGAGCAGTCTTTTTATACCGTCTTAATGAAAATCATTCAGACCCGTTCATGGTCAGTAAGACAAGCTCCTTGAATATGAAAGATTTATATATATTTTTTTCACCTTTTAGGAAGAAAAAGCTATCTCTTCAACGGAGCGCTCATTAAACCAGGGTGGGTTCTTACAGTAGCAAACGTTCTTCAAGTCAAAAAGGGCGTAACGCCCATAAAACCCAACAGACTTCAAGTGATATTAGGTACGTAAATCATGTTTGCTCAATAAATTGATAATATTAATTCAAGGCATTTTTCCAGACAGCATCAACCAGACTCCGCCGTGAATTTTAAATCGTTCATCAAGCGACGATCATCACAATGTAGGAATTGGCCCCAACCATATTGTACATGTAACCGTAACCAAAACCCTTACCGTATTATATACGTCTTGTTCCTCAAGAAATGCATGCTGATTCGCTATTTTTTTTTTCTCTCGTTGGCCCTTTAATAGTTAAGATGTTCAACAGCCTGTAATTATTCTATGAATCATTAGGTGAATTCAACCGTAACAAACTGGACGGTACTGAAACGCCAGTCACCGTGAAAAGGATCGTTTTGCATCCGGGATACGACCGAACTACTATGGCCCATAATATCGCTCTGTTAGAGTTGGAGAAGCCCGTTAGGCTTAATGACCATATTAGGATGGTAAGTGAGCTCGTTGTTATTGTTGTTGCTTGGCTTTCTTTCTTTGTTATTATGTAAAAGCACGAGATTAAGCACTTCTAACTGCCAGGCGCATTGATCAGTGTCTCATGGGTGTGCGTACTTGCTGCTCAGTTAAAGGGGAAAGTCACGCTATCCATATCAAAACACTACATTTCTGGAGGTAGGATAACATTATCAGTTAATGACAAATCAAACAGTAAAAACGAATATATAGTTACGGGCACCTTCAAACTTATTAAAAACTTCAGGGCATCGTGTAATGCCCAAATGGGTGAGTGTTAAGGACCCTAGTCAAACTCCGCCATTTCCGATCCCATCGAAATCATTGATATTGCATGGTTCAGAGAACCCTTATAGCTTTACTGTAAAAAGTTGTGTTCCTGAAAGTATGTTTAACTATCTCTAGTAGTTTCATAGTGATTTCCTTCGTTTCGACATGCCCCGAATAAAATGTAATAGCCAAACTCTCGCATGTAAATAAAAACGAAGGTGTGGCTGACTAGGACCCTTTAAAATCAGGATACAAACCTCCCTCAACTTGCAGCCCGAACGCCTTGTTGATCATGAAGGTTACTGTGTCGTACCAACGCTGGACTCGAAACGTTGAAGAAGATTTATAGCAAACTTTGCCCGAATGCGACTGTAGACTAACTATTTTGTAGAGATTAGCGTATTAATCTTGAGTCCAAATGAGTAGTTTTGCTGATAATTTATTGAAGGTATGCGTCCCAAAACGGAAACGAGACAAGATTTTAGAAAAGCCACTTCAGTTTGGTACAGTGGCAGGATGGGGTTCAACTAAAGCAATCAGGCTCGGTGAACCTACTGGACCTTTGTCTGCCGAACTAAGACAGGTTACAGTCCCGATTGTCCCGGATAAAGAATGCAAGGAAGCTTCAATTTATTCGTTTGACAAAGAAACCACGTTGTGTGCGGGCTTCAAAAAGAAGCCAAAAGATCCCTGCTTTGGAGACGTGGGGAGCCCCCTCGTCATGCAGCAGCCACGCTCTGGCCGCTGGATTGTAATTGGACTGTTTGGTTGGAGCGAAGGTTGTGGAAGACCAAGAAAGTATGCGTATTACACGAGGGTGTCAAAGTATAGGAAGTGGATAAATTTCATTGTCAGAAGCCGCCAGTAATTGGAGGGAGTCTCAACATTCAAATATTTGCGCGTCAGTTTTGTACCCTGTTCAGAGATCGTCAGAGTGTAAATCTGATATTTTGACTTACTGGTTCCCTTTAAAGAAAATGATGATAGCATTATAAGCCTTTAGGTTTAGTTGCTTACTGCATTTTTGAGGAATCGACGCACCCCTTGTTTCCATCCTTTATTCAGTGAAATGTCGGGACATCGTACACGACATGGAGATTTTTGTATAGGCTCCAAGTAGCTACACGTGTGCATATAATTATACAGACGTGATAACGAAGTTGGGTTGCATTTCTCGTCTTGTTTAAAACGATCGGTTTAAACTTGTCGGCACATTGATCTTTGGAAATACGCAAAGACCCAACTTTTACAACATCAACCTAACCAGAGAGAGGAAGTCAGACGATTGACGTTTCAAAAATGCAGTAGGCCCCCTAATTAAGGTATATTTCAAGAGAATGTTACTGTACGAAGCCATGGAGCTTAAATTCACTCGGTCAATACACTCTCCGAGAAGCCTTGTTAATATACGAGTACCGCTACTTTTGAATACCAATTAGCATATACGAGAATTTTTGCATTGATTATTCATAGCATTGCTACGTTTGCATTTGAATTGGAATCTTTTATTTATATTTTATAACGTTTTTTTCAATGTCATTCTTTAAAAAAAACGGTGGACAAGCCTCCAAAGAAACAAACTCGGGGGTAGACAAAATCAACTTCATATTGTTCAATTTTCATAGCGCTAGCTGTTACGCTTTATCAAGTCACAGTCGTCAAGCATCATACCTTCCTTGTCATACTACTATGTTTTTGCCTTGGTGATTAGTTCTTGCACCCTCCTAATCAGTAAAGTAGCGGCATAACGACATCATGATATAACCACTCAATCGCTTATGATCGGCATAAAGAAATCAAGAAAAGATCAGTTTTTTTTTCCTTAACTCGTTATGAGTTCATGTTATGTTGTTATTATGTCGTTATGTTCACACTGCAAACATAACTTGATAACGTCCTTTCTATGTCGTTATGTCTCTAGCTGAACTAGGCTTAACTTTCAGTGTTATAGTGCAGAGAATAGAAGACTTATGAAATGTGAAAGGTGAATTCATCAACATAACACGACCGTGGGACGAATTGTCATGTTTATCAATTCACCTTTCACATTTCATTACCGAGCTTAAAATTCTCCATCTTTATTCACTTATAGAAGACTCAATTTTCTAGTGTCATGAAACTAGTAACAGCCAATACAGTATTTATGTTGCTATACCCAGCTTGTGACACTACTTTCAAAGTAATATTTCCGTATCAAGGGACACCAAAGCTTGATTGTTTAGAGCGCTATTGAGGATTAGTGTGAATTTTTCATTCACGTTTTCTAACTTCGTAGCAAAGTGTAGTGTTTATCGTTTTACCCTTAGTTTTGAAAAATGACAATAACCTCGAGTAGAATTGTTCAGCTGGACAACTGGACTCAAGTGAACATTTATTATGGGCTACCCAAAATTGCTCTTGTTGTGAATGAAAAGAATAACAGACAACTCGATCTGACCATTCGCCATATTTGGAAAACGGTTTGGATATCGTTCTCTGTCAACCTTTTTCATTTGCTTATTTCAATACGTTTTGTTACACATATCTAATTGATAAGTTTTTTTGTTGTTAGTTTCGTCCAGAGGGAGCGACACGGTTGAACTACAAATCGAGTTTTTTGTTTGCATAAAAGATAATTGTTTTAAATTATCTTAGTCGAGAGCACGAACAATTGTTTAAACATTGGGTTTTTTCGGGTTTTTTGTGGGTGGAGAGTTTTATCTTCATTTACTCATGCTGCGACGAAGAAGGACAAGGAAGTTTGGTGAATTTCCAGATTAGCTCAGTTTGTGAGAAGAAACTGCACTAGACTCGACATGGTGAAATACAATAAAGATTGGCGAGCTTTCTATGAAAGCTTTTTTAGATAAGTTGCTGTTATTTGTAATAAATAAGCGCTCCAGTAATTCCATAGATTCACGTTCGTTAAAGTTACGAAATCGGGCTAGTGCTATAGTGGAAATTATTGCCGAAGAAAAAAAAAATCGAATTGAGACTTGCGCGATTGCAACCAGAGTTCCGAACGGAAAGAGCGAAGTCAGCAAACTTCACTTCATTAATGGCAGCAATAAGGCTAATATCTATAATGCTGCATAATAACAAATAGGTGAACGACATAAATATCGTGTTCATGAAAAATAGTGATCATGCCTTGGTTATAACCGTTCTCAAAAAGTATATTTGTGCTATCCGGATTAATATTTTTTTTCTTGTCAATCTCTTGGGAACGCAAAAGTCAGCTGAAACGTTTATATAAACAACACCAAAACAATTCCTCTAGAAGAGAATGCTAAATCTAATTAGCGATATATTTGGTTGAACTAGCAATATTTCCATATCGTAGAGGAGAAAGGAGGAGAAAGGAGAAAAAAGTCCATTTCAAACCTGTCCACAGTGTTCCGTAGGGCGGTTTTGGTTTATATTTATGTATTCAGGAAGAACTTTGATTCAGACCTTCATGCGACCCGAAGGCCGATATCATTGCTACTAAGTCATTATCATCCTCTTAACTACCGGTCGAGTCTTCTTTGGTGCTTATTCCTTACCATTTTGATCTCTTTAAAGGCGCGTTTTGGTTCTAAGTACAGAATTTTGCCGCCTACAAGAAAACCACGTCACACGACGCCATCTATATTTCGATGTTGCGATCAAAAACAAAACTATCCCCTATCCCCTAGAATATGCAAAGGGCCAAAACATGATAGGTACCAAAGAAATCTCTGGGGAGTGGGAAAGAGGTCATTTCTTAGTATTTTCAAAGGGCCACTTGCCTCGCCTACCCTGCAAAGGAGTTCATATGCGGTCCCAGCTACCCCTACACGAGGTTAACAGAGTTAACAATGAAAAGTTTAACAGATTCCGTTACGGGCTTTTAGTATGTCGTCATATTGTGCCCAGCTGACGAAAATATTGACATATTGAGGGCTACGTTTTCGATCAGGAACTAGCATTTCGCTTACTTGAAGTGTCTTTTCCAATATTCTAACCTCAATAGTACGTTGCACTAAAACCCGATGAAGGGCAATCAATTCCCGGAACAAACCAAACAAGATAAGTCATTTCATTGACATTTTCCGTCGTTTGTGAGTTTTCCAAATAACGAAAATTTAATCCCCGGGAACCTCCCATATAAAAAGGATGTGGTGCTGTTCGGATCCTATATGAGGTACCAAGATCCTGTTTTGTGGGCGTGACTTGAAATTTTTTTGACCCCTAAGAGGCACCATTCTAATACAACACATTAACTAACGCTTACATAATTTAAATGGCGATAAAGACGATTGTAAGTTAGACAAAATTACAAATTGGTTGATTGTCAAATATTTCATGACATTTTTTTTTCGGCTCAGTACCCTAAAAGGTATCGCGAAAGCTCCCGCAGTGGGTGACGGAAGCAGCTCTCGTAAGGTCTCACATGAATGGCTTGCTACCCTTTGAGAGAACAATAGAACAAACAACACAAACAATGCCCCTAGCCCTAAAACAATAACAGCTGCTAACAATGAAAAGAATTACAAGCTTACGAGAGCTGCCACACCTCTGCCCGCTGCAGCTGTGGACCTTCGGAGGATAAGAGGTACCAGAACAGCTTTTTGAACCCCTAAAACATACGACGAGCACCCCCGTCCTTTTCATATGGGGGTCCGCCCTGGGAAAATTTGGGAAAATTAATCAGGCATCCATCTTTCTTGTTTAAATCTAAAGGCGGACGTGCTTGAGTTTTGATAGCTTGCCGTCTCCACCCGAAGAACTCTTATTGTTCCTTTTCAAGCATAGGAACCATTTTTCCCCTTTTTCTCTGAAAGGTAGACGGCGTTGATAATAATTACATTATAAAGACCGGCGTTCACCGGTGCAAATTTTTCTGCAATGAAGATCATCTTATCGTCTTCCAGAGTACGTGTTCTCGGGCTTTCTCTGCATGTGTTGTTCCCGGTCAATATTTACGGCATCAAAATGATTTATTGTTTTACTCTCTTTCTCTTCAGTCCACAATGCGTCCGACCTATTGAATGTGCCTTATTGAAATCGCAAAACATTGACTTGCTTCACCTTTAAAGCCGTGTATGCGCCATGCAAAACCGCTTTGATTTGCATGACGCGTGAAGCAGAGAAATCATAGCCTGCGAACAGGCTCCTGGGGAGGACGGGAAAAAAATCGGCCAGCGCGAAACAAAAGAATGAGCGAAGCGGCGAGACGGGCTCACCGGAAGCCTGTTTACAGGCTAAGGAAATCGCCGGTTTTACGTCATCATTTCCAAAATAAAAAATTAAAAATCCTTCTGAAGTTTTAGTTTCATCAGATATAAGACCCTTTAATCACTTGACGTTTACAACGTTTAAGCTCGACAGGGTTGTTCATTTTGTTATGGAAGACGTTTGAATTTCCAAATTTATGCGTTGCGTGACATAAAAAGTTCAAAAGAGGGGTTATCGCTCAAGTTTTTGATAACTGAACAGTTTTTGCACTAGAAGAATTATTACTTTCAATGTGTCGGAACTCTAGAGTAATTATTTTTCATTTCAGAATCAAAACTCAACGACAGATGCTTCCGTTACTTTACGACCACCATGTTGGTGCCTCTCGGAAGAGCACCAACATGGCGTCTCCATACAAAGCTCTATAAATGTGGGTAAAACACTTTTCCAATAACGCGCGAATGAGAAACCTCACAGACCTAAATCTTGGCCAGATTGTTTATATATCAATCATGTATTATATCAGACGTTACTCCCAAAAAAATTGGGTGGGGGTGACGTGTGTGGCCCGCCTCCCAAAACCCTTATCCTGTTTATGACCAAATCTGCGATTTTCCCTACCCTTCTTATGACCTGACCAAAAATTCAATACGGCTGGCACAGTTGCCCTAAACATAATTCATGACGCGCTTTTGTTGATGGCATTATCGATAATGATGAAAAAGTGGCTTCTTCTGAAAAAACATACTTAATTCAAGAGTAGAGTGCAAACTGAAAACCATACTCTATTTATGACCAAACTGGCCAAAATCGATAACTCAACGGCTGAAAACCTGTACCCTTTGGGGCCTCACATATAGCTCATATAAGGGACTACCCCCCAGCCCCCATCCCCGGCTCCAACGGCACCTTCTTCAAATAGGCTGTGCTGAAGTAATCTTGCAAATGTCACTTTTTGCCTGCTGTTTGTGGTTTTTGCTCCCCGTTATTTTAGTGAATGTAAAACTTCGGAAGGCATGAAGCTGGATACGGATAGCCTCTTACGCTCGGCTCTTGGCTTAGATTGCGTGACGCGGCACAAGGACGTCTGAGTAGGCCTAGAAGATGGAATGACTTAATAAAATCTTATTGACAAATTGTGAAAATAATTTTATCAGTGTCTTAAACTTGTAAAGAGACGAGACAAAACAATCGATATGCTAGTATTAGAAACCACCCTATAAGAAGTCTAATAATGTAAGCTCTAAAAGCCGTACTTTTCTACAACACCGGGTGTAGATCTCAATGGAACACAGAAGACCACACAGTAAAGAACTAGCACGACATGAGGAGGTAATGATGGCGCGAGTAAAGAGAATTTACACTTTCATAAGCGAATTTTAGCAAATTAGTTTTCTTTCTTTTTCTCGCAGTGCTTTAAAGGAGCTCAGTCACGGTTTGCGCATATTGAAAAGTTTAGCCTCAATTTTTTCAAATTCGTCGTTTGTAATCAGTGTCAATCTTCTCCATCTGCAGCCATCCTTGTTCCTTTATGGTTTATCATTATCTCTTTGGTGTTTTTCTATCTTATTAAACTGTTATTTTCGGGTTTCCTACCATTTAAAGGTAATTTTGTATGTGGCCAAAATAACTCAAAATAAGGTGACTGAGCTCCTTTAAGTTGCACCGAAGTTCATTTTCCCAAACGTCCAATCGCGCGATCTTGTTTCTTCCATTCGCACAATCGCGTTTCTATAACTCAGAAGGTACACGGAAAATGCTTTCTATTTCTTACATCAATACCAATCGATCAATTGATAGTTATTGATTTTGACAGTTTCAAAACGATTGTTAACATTTATCTTTACGAATTACGGGTTAGACACCAAACGGTAACGCTACTGCAAGCAAAAGACGACAACGGTAACGCTACTGCAAGCGAAAGGCGACAAAAATGCTTTGGGAAGAAGTGTGTGTGTGAGTGTTTGTGTGTGTATAAAGAGCAGGCAAGAGTTCAGTGATTTTGACCAGGATCAAACCATAGAAGCATTTACGAAGTTTGAGGAATCCTTTTAAAAGTGGCTGCAAAACCTGATGTGTGTTACATTGCAGGAAGATAAAAACTCCGGAAGCTACTAGAACGAATATATTTCACATAGGGTGGGCATGGGATATTAAAAACTGTTCATATCCCCGGTCGGGTTCGATTGCCATCACCCTACCCTACAGGAAGTGATGTTCTTCTTTCGTCACCCACCTCCTGGTGAAGCAGATGGTATGTTACTACGATAATAAAAATGACTGTCAGGAAAAGGCGTACACCGCTTTGGAAAACATCCAGTAGTTTCCAGACAGATACATTTCATATATGTGATATCATGTTCCTGTTGAGCTGGGACAACAACACGTCTCTGTTCAGTTTACTGTGACAAAATCTGAAATGACAGTAATTTGAGGAGGGTCCCGCGGTGAGGCGTTTCAGTTGTCCACTTCGCAATCGCAATTCGTGAAATACTGTCTCGCGAAGAAGTTTCTAAACGTAAAATTGTTACCGTTGACGTCAAAAATGTGGAAAAAGTACCTTATAATTCTGATTGTCATATTTATTTCTCCAGTTATCGGAGGCAAGCGAAAGAAAAGCGGTGAGAGATTTTATGATTCATTTCGCTATCTTTACATCACTACTTCCTCTCTGGGAATGAATTATTTATCCTTATGTTGAAATTTGTTGTCCTAGACTCTCCCGACTGCCAAAGAACAAATGAGGAAGCTTTTCGATACTGCACCAAATCTTGTTCGTCTGACAGTGATTGCAAGTCGAACCAGAAATGTTTATGTGACGAGGACTGTGGAATGAGCTGCGTCAGAAACAGTAAGTGTGCGTGTGTGT
>Ga0126339_10004098_pt1 | contig 10705 bp, 10 predicted proteins | sample OrbTmetagenome_2_FD_92532 | JGI IMG/M metagenome (GOLD analysis project Ga0126339, IMG submission 92532) | Coral microbial communities from Petempiche,Puerto Morelos, Mexico - Orbicella T R C metagenome | ecosystem: Host-associated > Invertebrates > Cnidaria > Coral | place: Petempiche,Puerto...
AAAATATTATTAAACTTGGAGCTTTTACTAATCAAATTAATGCTTTAGAAACAGCAAGACATGCACTATGAGCTACCCAAAGTATATTGGTAGATATCATCGCGTTGATCTGTACGAGCGAAAGGAAAATGCACAATTTTCGGCCATTTTCGGCGGCGTCGGGCAGCTAAAATGGCGATTTTCAAACTTTCCTCGATTTCGAAAAAACTAAAGCGCTTCAGGACCTTTGAATGGTATTTTCGAAAACAACTCAGTATAGAGGTTATTTAGGGTTATTTGGGCAAAATATGAAGAAATCGAAAATTTCGCCGCTGTCATCTCATTCTCGGTATTTACAGGAACTGGCTCTTAAGGATTAATTTCACTTGTATTTTCAAAGTTTTCCAAATTGCCCTCGTCGCTTCGCGACTCGTGCAATTTTGTGAAAACTTTGAAAATACTCTTGAAATTAATCCTTAATTGCCCTCAGGTCCACGCGATTACATATACTAATATACTAATCATGACAATTACAATTTCTGCAAATGTGATTGGTGCATAAACTGCCATGTTTAATTAATTAGTCGGACAGTGTAATCGGACAGTTAGCTGTAATCGGACAACTGTAATCGGACAGTTACATGAGCCAATCATTTTAAGTCCTGATGTGAAGTATATATGAAATAATTCATATTTGAACTGCGGTTGTAGATGAAAGTGAAGAATAATCATCGCAGTGAATTTTCCAATTTAAGCAATTGGAAAGAAAAAGCCTGAAAAAAATCAGGGCTTTAACGGGATTCGAACCCGTGACCTCCGCGAATACCGGTGCGACGCTCTGCCAACTGAGCTATGAAGCCACATATCGGTCCTCTCCACTAAATCCACTAATCACAACATTGATTACAATCACTATAGTAACAATTCAAGAGACGGGCTTTGTAAAATTGTGGAGGTTTAGTCTCCAATTCCGTCTGTAATAATACTCGTGATTAACAAATCGAACCCCCGCTTCGCGATCGTCCGATTAAATTTTGTTAATGGCTCGTATTATTACGGACCGAATTGGACTCCACTCAGTCCTTTAACCATAATTAATATCTGTGTAATACCTGGACGTCAAGTGTTTACTCCAGGGTCTCAAATAGACGAAAACAAATGTGCAGCATCAGTCAATTTCAGCCCGGCATTTACTCGCGTCTTAATCCAGGGGGTGGGCATTTGAAATTTTGTCACTGGCCGACCGGGTCGGGCATTTGCCGAAACCTGCGATAACCCGGCCAGAGCATTTGGCACCCTTGTGGATCTGGTCTTGCATGTGACAGAAAATGCAAACATGATATTTTCCCCTCATCTTTTCATTACTTGCTGATCAAATACGATCAAGTGAAATTAAATCTATAAAATATATGGATTTCAAAGCAATCTGAGATGAGTGCTTTCAAAAAAAAAAACTTTGGCATTTGATTGTTAACAAGCATACATATGTACATTGTGCACATAAGAACTGCTGCATATCAAAATAGAAAATGACTGCAACAATGAAACAAAATAATAAACCAAACGCAACTATCATGTTATGTTGTCAGGAAAATGTTTACACAATGTTGTCACCAATGGGAATGAACCTAAACAACGCACATGTAAACAAAGTGACAGGAGAAAATAGTTGGGTGAATGAAACCTTTACATTATGATTTGTTAAATTTTGAGCAGTGTTATTTTCTGGATGAGGGCGAGGGTGGGATATTTGCCTTCTTTCTTGCACTACTGGATTTGACTAACGTATAGTATCACGTCTATACAAAATTTGTCAATATGGTAATTTATGGCACAAGTTAAAATTTGTAGTGTCTTACTTCCTATTAACCTCCCTCCAGCGTATCTAGCAGAGGCCAAAACAGCAGCAGTCTGGACTGAAATTTAGAAAAAAGACGAGTGAAAAGAAAAAAAAAAAAAAAATGAGTAAAGTTTCCATATGGCACAGTATTTAATAAGTACAATATAATGACAATTATAATTATATTGTCAGTTTTGCAAACTGTCCGAATTATTTTAACATTCCTCTATGCGTTATGCCTGCCTGCGTTATGCCTCTTTGCGTTATGTCTACTACTTGCGTTTTGCCTCCGCTTATGTCTACTTGCGTTATGCCACTTTGCGTTATGAATATGTCTACTTGCGTTATGCCACTTTGCGTTGTGCCTACTTGTGTCGTGTCACTTGTGTTGTGCCTACATGCGTTATGCCTTTTTACATTTTGTCTATTTACGTTATACTTCTTTGCGTTATGCCTATTGGCGTTATGCTTCTTGGCGTCATGCCCACTTGCGTTTGCCTCTTTGCGTTATGCCTACGTATACTTGCGTTACGCCTCTACCTGCGTTACTCCCACCTGCACCTTGACTATTCACAGAATCGGCTTGTTGCCATGCATTCAGCAAGTAAATTGGATTGATGCTTTCTTGATTGCAATGATTTTACATCACTAAATGAGTACTGAATTTTGTCGTAGATATTAATACCTCCATACCCCCTCTCCTCCTATACGTCCAGTTGAAAGCGAATCTTAGTTAATGATAATGATTGACTGCATGAAGTAAAATGCTAAGTGTAGAAAACTTCGAAACCGTTTATCATGTACATTTTGATATATGAGATGAACATGGAAGACTCCTCACCTTGACTTCTTCTCCTTGCTTCTTCTAATTCATTTTTCTCCCTCTCAGCATCTTCTTCCTGCTTTCTCCTCTTCCCGAATTCCTCGACTTGTTGAAGCAAGTCTGGTTTCTCCATTTCAGTTGCCATCGCTTTTAAGATTTCCAGACGTTTAATCCCCAGATTGTTCTTTTTTTCTAGTTCCGTGAACAACGTCCAAACGTCTGTGATGTGTTGTTGTCGGTCATGAGATATCTTTCCGTCGCAAACCGATACCAGTCGTTCCAGTTGACTGCACTCGTCGAGTACTCGGCCAGACTGCTCCAGTAAACTTTTGTACTCTTTCCTTTTGTTTTCAAACTTATCGACTATTTGAAGAAGATCCCATTTCCCCATCCTTTCTAAAAGATCTTTCAGTACCTCGAGGCTATCGATTCCCAGTTGATTCTCTTCTTCGAGCTTGATAAGCAACGAAAGGCCATCTTGAATGTTGTTCTCACAGCCATCAGGAAGGAATATTTTGCATACAAATAGCAACCGTCTGCTTTCCGTTGACCAAGCGATTTTTTCGCTCACTTCGTATAGTAGATTACGGTATTCGATAAGAGACATAATGATAGGGGAAAAGCTGCATACCTTATTCGGTGACCGTGTATATAAACGTTATTACTCTTAATTGATGAGCAGTGAAACACCAGCTAAGTAACCAAAATTTCTCCCTGTTCTGAATCATGTGACCAAGGGTTTTGTTACTGGTCGTCACGCGATCTTTCCAGAACCCACGACTAAAATTTGAACCACGTTAAGTGTTTTACTAAAGAAAAATTTCTCAATAATGTTTAGGGGAGTTTGAGATAGGTCGACGTCAAAACTGGAGGCTAAAACGGCGCAGTTAACAACGGAGGAGTTATTTCTGTTTTGTTTTGTTTTGTTTTTTTTTTTTGCGGCGTAAGCATCGGAAAGTGAATATACTTGGCACATAAATAAGGAAAAACTGGCACTTTAAAGAACTGATTCTTGTGCCGAGCTAGGGATTCTCTTGGTCATATCACCATTCTCTTAGTCATTTCAAGTCAATGTGATCATACTAAGTAGTTTAGATGTTGGGGACAGCATTCAGCTGTCTAGTAATCAATCTATGTATGTCAATGAATTGAATGTGGCCTTTGGGAGTTTATTATCATTATTATAAATATTCTAATTTACTAATATACGTGTAATTAGTTTTACAAATTTGAATTTTATTGTAGTATTTTAAGTTGTAAAGCGCGTTTGATCAATGAATGTAAATAGCGCCCTAGACGTTATTAAATTATTATTATTACCGTACTTATTCGATTAAGCGCCCAGGACACTTACTTTTTGGACTTTCAGGGTGGACGCTTATTCGAGGCTGGGCGCTTATTAAATTTTCACCATTTTCAATAAGTAAAAAGTTTATTTTGTAACAAAACAATAAATAAGAACAAAACATGACAAAATATTAAAGCATATAAATTGTAACTGTTCATCGTTCGGTTAATGACCAGGACTAACAACTCATTGTTCGGTCTTAGCAGAACTCTCTTTAGCTATCATAATTCTCAATCAACATCATAAAATTTTCAGACAATGAAACTAGAGATTGTAAGCCATTAAAGAAATACCGTAATAATCAATACCCGTATTCCTCTTGTGCAATGGAATAAATACTGTATTATTATTATTATTATTATTATTATTATTATTATTATTATTGTTATTATTATTGTTATTGTTATTGTTGTTATTATTATTTGGGGGAGCTCTTATAGCCCTTGGATCAGGCCCATGGAAAAACCATAATACTGACACAAAAAGGAACAACAAGTTGAGCAACTAAGCTTTCGAAAATTATAAGAAGGCGCAGTAAAAAGGGGATATTTAAAATACAAATTCTTCGGAAGTAATTACAACAGCACACCATTGTCCATTCCCTGGGAGGACTCCAATATAAAAAGGACGGGGGTGCTTGTCAGAGAGAGAGGTAGAGAGAGGTACCAAGATCCTTTTGTGGGCGTGGCTTGAATTTTTTTTGCTTCCCTAAGAAGTACCAATTCTAAAACAACATATCATCTCCTGTCATATTCTTTTCGGCTTAATACCCTAAAAGGTGCAGTAAAAACTTCCACTGTGGACCTCTTGAGGCTAAACACTCTACGAGGTGCCAAAACCTCCTTTTTTTAACCCCTGAAAGGTAAGAAGAAAACCCGCGTTTTTCTTATATTTATGGGAGTCTCCCCTGGCATCCATCGGCAACTTCAGCAAATTGCAAACACTCGCCCACTTGTAAACACACTTTATTAAAGTATCCAGGTAATTAGCGTAATTTTCTAATTCAAAAACTAATTGGGGGCTGTTGAATTAGTTCAAGGTCAAGGTATGTTACCTTGAACCTAGAACAGTCATATTAGTGTTAAATTATTACTAGTAGTAACAAGAAATACTCAGTAAGAAAATATTAGTTTTCGAATTTTAAAATACAATGTTGTAGATCGTAGCCATGCAAGCAGATATGGTGGGAAAAGCATCACTTTCCACAAGAGCTATGACTGGAATTGCCGCTCGTGTGATCAGTCAAGCTTCGTGCACACGTATACGTCTGTGTTTATATGTTTTATTTAAATCCTTAAAAAACAAAGAAAGAAAAAGGCAAGGAAATTCATTTCTGCTTGTTTGTCTGATTATTTGTTTGTTTCGGCATTCTCCTAACTATCTGTGTGTCTCTCTGTCTCTCTGTTTATCTATTTATCTCAGCAAAAGTAAGCACAAAAAGGATAGTCCCAATAATGAATTTTATTGTATGACCCTGCCATGTTTTCATGTCAATTGTTCTGGGGAATGCAGGTAACCGATATATATTGGTTTTGTAATTGTATGGAGACGCTTTACAAAACTATTAATCACTCGGCGATGAAAAATCCAATCCAAAAACAGAATTACAGTTCTACAGGCACTATACAGCTCAGAAGTAACTTCAGAAGGAGAATTCGTGAAGGAGGACTTGAATATTCTGTGTTAATCCCCGACGCTCAATCGAGACCGTGGATTTTGAACTTTCGGCCCTATACGAGGATGTTTTGGCACGTGACTTGGCTCACCCAAGCTCACGTGACAAATGGATTCCCGCCATATTCCCTTGACAAAAAGGCTGTGACAGTGTCGAAAGCTTGTGATAGCCATGACAATGACCCTGCTTCGGTATCTCGTTTCTTATAAAATATTTCTACCACAGAGTCGGGAAACAATATCTTTACAACAAAAAAACAGTAATTCGTTTACTCAAGATGAGTAAATCCTCGTCATCTATTAAGCTTACAGAAAATATATCCTTTGCTGAGGTGTTAGTTAAGCGACCAAACACAAAGCGGCGCCAGAGCAGGTTGGTAATTTGGGATATACTGATACCCTAACCCTAATTTCTTTATCATCATCATCATCATCATTATTATTATTTAATGTCTTAGCTATTTTCAATAATTTATTATTGTTTTGAATAAGCTTTACAGGTGTTCTCTTCAAAAGCGAGGCTTAGTGGTAAAATTGGACAGTGTGACGTAAGATTGCAGTTGAGGTATTTTCGTTTACCTTTACCGCTCGTTGTCTGTGACGTTAACGCCTTACATCTTCGTGCTCTTGGGGCATCCCATGCGTTTTTCATTGCTCTCCGAATTCTCTTTGTCAAATCACTTTCTGTTGATCGTGAGACAAAACATTATGCCTAATGTTAATACATGAAAAATCCCATTCCCTTCACTTCCCTTGCACTTTTTTGCCTTGAAAATCTCTTGCTTGAGCACAATGACAAACAATAGGAACGCATCCCAAGCAAAAGAATTGTATAATTTACAACCAGAGACTAGCATACTTTGTACCGTTCTGTTGTTGTTTCGATCAGGTAAAGCTATGTACCGAAGCGGACTGTTTTCAAAGCAACTGCTGCGCGCCGAAGGAGTGCAAGCGGTGCCCCATAGATAAGAAAATTTTGTTACCCCACGAAGGTAAAAATTTTTGGTTGTCACGTGACTGTCCGTACGTACGACTGAACGTCCTTTGTCCGTTACCTTAGCGCAAATTTACTAGCTTTCAAGGTCTTGTTTTCGTTCATAACACAGGAAATTACCTCATTTTGCCTTAAAATAAAATGTGGCTAAGCACCAAACTGAATGTTAAAGAGGCATCGAAGAGAAAACCCGGGGAGAAGAGAGCTGTAATAAGAGTTGATATCAAAGGAATTGTCCCTGTTGCATCGGCCAATCCAAACATTGTCCCTCCTGGTTGCGAGCATGCTCTACATTGTAAATGTTCCGAGTTGTCCCCGACAGGCCGCGGGGCAAACTTGTCTAAAATATTGCTCGGAAAATTGTTGGCTTCTCTTAAGAGTCACTCTACATTTAAAGCGAGTGACGTCTTTATCCATGGTCATCCTGTGCGTCGAGTCAATTTCACAGTTCTTCTATTGATAAAGAATGAATGAATGAATGAATGAATGAATGAATGAATGAATACCTTTATTTAAGTGTCAAACTAAAATAGCAGTAAATAACCACTAAATGGGGACACTATAAATAAATCAAAATCAATAAAACTATTTACAATTGATAGAACGAGTATGAAGTTAATGAGATTATTTACATGTGCATGATAGTTGAGTGTGGCTTGGAACTATTTACAAATGCATATAGACCTAATGAAATACTAAAGTGTGTCTATCATGTACGACATAAAATACAATCAGAACAATGAGCATCAGCCAGTAAGGAATTTAAATCAAGTTTTCTAATACGCTCCCTAAATACAGATAATGAAGGAAGGTCTCTTGGGTATTAGACTCTATAACTTTGGGCCAATGTATCTGATGGAATGCTTGCCATATGTAGTCGTGTTAAATCTTGGCATGGCGAACTCCTTGTTTCTCAGTGGATATTTGGTGTCTGTCATATGGAAGAGGTCTGCAACATAAAGAAGTGTATAAAACGTCCTCTCGCCTGGCTTACGGCTTGTCGATCGGTACGGTTTGTATGGATGGAAAAGGCCGTTTTCCATCCGTATACGGTCGAAAAATTACATCTCATTAGGGGAACTTAGAATATAAATCACAACTTGCCAGAGGCGAGAGGCCGTTTTCAATCCGTATACAGTCGGCAAATTGCATCTCATTAGGGGGATTTGGAATATAAATCCCGTCTTGCCAGAGGCGAGAGGGTGACCCGGCCTGTCGATCCGTACGGTTTGTACGGATGGTAAAGGCCGTTTTCAATCCATATACCGTCGGAAAAATGCATGTCATTAGGGGGACCAAAATATAAATCACGTGTTACTAAAACGAAGGGGTCACAACCGTACGGTTTGCACAGATCGTAAACGATAGCAAATTGTAAAAAAGCTGCGTTACGATCCGTACAAACCGTGCGGCAAACCGTTGCGTCCCCTTCGTTTAAATAACACGTGATTTAGTATATTCAAGTCCCCTTAATAAGATGCAATTTTCCGATCGAATATGGACCGAAAACTGTCTTTTACGATCTGTTAAACTGTACCGATCGTAAAGTTGTAGTTTCGAACCGTATCAGTTTGTGTATATTGGACACCGCTGCAATTGTCCAGAAGGTACAAGTTGGGTCTATTAATTGACGAGTCACCTACACATTATCTAAATAGTCCCCACAACTAAAGTGTATCGGTATTGCTATGTGAACCCATAGGTACCATGTGTTAGAGACAGTTTGCCTTACCGTGCCCCTCTATACCCCCCTTGCGCGAGTCACGTGATTTTTGCGACCATGTGCTCTTAGCAGTTTGGTGTGTAGGCGGAAAGTTTGCTTTTACCTTCGCCTTTTACTTTCTCGATGTTGACATCTTGATTAGGCCTGAAGATGCCCAAAAATATGGAAGTGGTCGCTCATTTGTATTGTTTTTTTTTTTGTAATTCAATGTTTGTTCGAGTCGCAAGCTTTAAATTTGCAACTTTCAGCTGTACCGAACCGACGGAAGGACGTGTAGCAGAATAAACATCTTCAATGTACAATTTGTGTGTGGATTTCTTCAACACCATGTAAATAGCACTTCCTACAAGTCATGCGTATAGCTCTGTGTACGCATAAGTACCGTCTAGGATGCAGTCCCCGCAAGTACAGTAGGCAAAGTTCTGTATAAGTGTCCCCACAAGAGTGTCCCACTAAAAGATTTTCTAATTTCAAAGAGATGTTTGAAGAGGCCAAGAAGTAAGGTAATTAATACCCAAGTATTATTTGGATACCTGCTGTGGAAAAGGGTGTCCTCGCAACTGGGGTTTAGAAACATGGTCCTCAAAAGTAAGTGGGGGCGCGTATGTATGGAGTTCAGTTCAGTGTTGGGGTCAACAGCTTCAATACTTTAAAACTGACTTTCATGACATTTTCTTACCTTAAGGACTACCTTAATAACCAGTTAGACAAAGAAAAAACCTACTAAAGTAAGGATGAAGGAACATGGAATAAAGTCTTTTTTTTGTCATTATTTTTATTTGCTAGTATATATATTTGTTCCGTTTCCTCCCCTCCTGGACTGAAACAACAAATCGATAAAAACAAAAAAAGTCACACAGACACAGAAGCCACTGAGCGTATCTTGTTTGTGCGGTTGCTTGGGCTTCATAAATAAATAAATAAATGAAAGGATAAATAAATAAATAAATAAATAAATAAAATCAAAATGATTTCGTGATTGCAATAACAGCAACGAACGGCTAGAACAACACGTTAATCATTATTACATTAAAAGTATTCACTTCCGCTATACTAACGTGCCGGGGAAATAATTACCAATTATCCAATTCACAGGAAAAGTGAACATTGGTGAATATTTACCGAGACGAAGTCGCGGTAAATATTAATCAATGTTTAAATGTAGTTCGCCTTCGGCAAATATTTGTTTTAGCATATAATTCAGAGCTGCAAATTAAAAACTTTAAAATAACAAACGTGAAACGTGGAAACACAGGAATTGCAAGCACAAGTGCAGCCATAGTTTTGATAATACGCCGATTATGATTCCATTTACACATCGTTCTAAGCGACATACTCTAAAAGAAAGAATTTACTCTGTACCGGGTGGGTGAAGGGATATTGATTCATCATAGTGATACTACCCAGCTTGGTGAACAATATCCCTTCACCCACTGGGTGTTTAATAATTTGAACCAAAAGCTTCAAACGGTCGGTGCACGGAACGCACTGTCAACGTATCATTCGACGAGTCTCGATGAAAAAAAAATTTTGATCCCGGTGAAACGCCATACTTTGCGAGACAAGTGAATTGTTAAAATGAAATTTGCAAGGCACGTTAATCGGCAAAATTAATTCAGTTGGGCCAAACTTCCGTTGCTTGCCCGAAACTTTTCATCCTGTCGTATTTATCGGAATAGAACTCGTCAGGTGGCAAATCTCTGAGCGCTTTGCAGGTTATCTTAGCTTAACAGATATTTTTTAAAAAGGATAATAAGCTCATGCTGGGCGACGCTTGTTTTCTTCAGTATTGTGTTAGAGTACACCTAGCTCATTAGTTTCTGTTTTTTGCCTCTACTGTGAGAGGCATGTTGACTCGATAATAAGAACCTTCTTCGAGGTTTCAACCCTGGTATTTTAGATCTCCATTCCGCGTTATTTTAAAGGTGATAATGGCTCACAGGCTGAACTGACATTGGCCTAAACCTAAACTTTTTCCACACTAGGCAACTCTCTGGTTGTTATGTGGAAGAAGAATGCCATTGAATATGCATGCGCCCCTTTGACTTCGATCTAGAAATCTTCCGAGGCTTTGCGTAAATTCTGTACACCTGCTAGCTCATTCATTTCAAACTCTGCAAACCTAGCACAAGCCTGGCTCAAGAGGACTCTAAAGACAGAGAACGGTAAGCTACAATGTGTCTTGCAATGTCTTGAGACTGAGTTAGCAACGGCAACTGAGTAACCATTTAGACGGCAAGCGTGGCTTCAGTATTAAATTTTGTAATTCACTGGCAGATGTCAAGCAAATTTAGTCACAAAGATCGGGCTGAGCCAATGTCCCT
>Ga0126339_10004099_pt1:2500-10703 | contig 10703 bp, 2 predicted proteins | sample OrbTmetagenome_2_FD_92532 | JGI IMG/M metagenome (GOLD analysis project Ga0126339, IMG submission 92532) | Coral microbial communities from Petempiche,Puerto Morelos, Mexico - Orbicella T R C metagenome | ecosystem: Host-associated > Invertebrates > Cnidaria > Coral | place...
ACATAATGCACAGAGTTCTCTTGAATTAAATCGACAGAAATCGAAGGAAATTTACAACCAAAAATTAACGAAATAATAATAATAAAAGAAATTGCAATAGGTATGATAAGTACTTAGCTTGTGGTAGCTGGCATGCAGGGAGAAATTTCGTGGAGAAAATCAACACGGAAATACAAAACCTCGCAATTAAATTTCTTGCCGGCCTGGAAGGAAATTAAGTTGATAATTAAAAGTCATCTGCATAAGTTATTTGCAGAAATATGAATGAAAATTAGAAAAGCCAATTTCTTTCATTTTTTGTTGTGTAGTTTCGTCTTTCATGAATCAGAGTGGCAGCTGTAGAGACCTTTTTTGTTAATATTTGGAGCTATTCTCTTTCTAAAATATCGATATCATTTTCCTTTTGTCTGATTTAGATCTCTTTCAATTTTAGATTTGGCCTAAATTTGGTTTAGCGGGCCATCACCGAGAATATTTAATCGTTGTTGAATTTCTATATCATTAGCTTTTTGCCTACCAATGGGGTAGTATTTGAAGGTATGATTAAATCTTGATCACTTTACGAGATTTAAAACAAGTAAACTTACCGTATGTTTCTTAAACTGTTTCTTCACTAAGAAAAAGTAAGTCTTCATCGATGTGCAACATGAGCTGGTAACTGAAATAAATTTTGCATCTGCCGGAAAAAAGCCTTCATTTGTTTTTTTATATCTTCTACAGCGGGCGGAATAAAAGTGACATGATTCTAGCTGATATGTTGACAAGATACAGGTGACAGAGTGACAAGATCAAACGGAGGCCTCCCTCTTAACAAAACGTAATCTGTTAGCCACAAGAGACCTTCATTTGTTTTATCGCATTTGCAAACACCGAGGCCCCTTCTACACTACGCCCGAGAAATTGAAAACGCAGCTTTATTTTTACGGTTAGGCCTACCGTCCACACTAATCCGCCACGAAAGCGGAGTTTTTAATTTGGAAAATGCTCTTCAAACCGGAGGAATTTGAAAACGCCGGCTTTGAGTGTTTGTGTGCATGTCCGGAAAACACTTATATTTTGAAAACGGGGCTTCTCGAAAACGATGACATGCGATAATTATGTGATTTCTCTAGCCGAGTTTTCCGCAAACACCGGTACATTAATGTTGCGTTTTCAAATTTCTCCAGCGTAGTGGGGACAGAAGACATTTGATGCATTTTCTGAGTGAAAACGTTGTTTTCAAATTCCTCCGGCGTAGTGTGGACGGAAAACATTTGATGCGTTTTCAGAGTGAAAGCGTTGTTTTCAAATTTCTCCGGCGTAGTGTGGATGGGGCCCGAGAAAAGAGTTGAAAATACGGCTCGCAGCGAAGTATTTTTGACGAAGTTCATGATGTTTTGAAGAAATGTCTCGAGTGTTTGATCTTCTCAATCGAAACTAAAACTAAAAAGAAAACGAATACATTTAATCGTAAACCTTTTGCTGATTCAAATCAGATATTCAAACACCGTCGCGGTTGTAAGCTTAATTTCCCTCGGTTTAAATGTGACGGATCAATTATTAATGAGTTTGAAAAAGCATGGTTTAAAATGCCGGAACTTATCAGACATACGATGCTTCACGTACTTTGTAAAGATAACGCCCTTGACACTTTGCAATAACACTTCTCACTTTGGAATAAATTAGCGGCTGTCCCACTTTGAAACTGACAAGAAGCTGTTCTACTTTGCAAACGTGACATAAGGATGTTTCGGGCGACGTTTTGCAACTTCTATCTATTCTGACAAATTGCAACATTGAAACATCTTTTACTGTTGACATTGGTCATACGGCCATACAAACACTTTTTTTTTATCAGGTTAGGATAATTTCCGAACCCTGGTCGAAGACTTCCGAGAAGGATACGAAAACCTTTCGACTTAATGTCGACTTTCGTTTGGCTCATTTGGCATGAAAATGTTTCAAACGTGTCAGCAAATGGGACTTCAGCGACATCTTTACATGTGAATTGAAAGTTACCACAAATTTTACAGTTTCAAAAGACGATACGATTTTTCTCAAGTTCGAGAAAAAAACAAATAACCAATCCAGTTGCAAAATGATTACATCAGAAAAAGCTTAGAAAGCTTCCGAAGTTTTCCAGCGTATTTCTTTTCTTGTAATTAACTTGATACTAACAGACAGAAAGGGGAAAATTTCTGGAGAAGTTTGTGAGCAACTTCGAAGCACTTTTTTTTTTCACAATTTCGCATAACCCTGAGAAATTTCGAGCAAGTTATCGAGCAACAGATCTCTCAATTCTCTGAAAATTTTTCACGTATAGCCCTGGACGAGAAGATAGATTTGTCACTTAAATGTTCGTTGCTTTCCTCGTGTGATCTTGAAAAGTTATCTTCTTCATAGACTGGTGTACAATTTTTTTATAGCAAAGATTTTTTTTTATAGCAAAGAGACATTTCAAAGAAAACTTCGCAGATTTCGTTGTCATTCGAACAAATAAAAGCAAATGTCACATGAAAACTTGTCAAAAGAAAACTATATCTTTGCATGTGTGCGCAAATTTACTTTTAATTTTGGAAGCTCGAAAAATTAGTACGGATATGCGATAACGATCTGAAATTTGCGCTACACATGGCAAACTAGCATTTCGATGTGTGCTTCGTGCGTGTAAATTTTTCACGCGCGATTAATTTGTCAATGTTTTAAGATTTGTGAAATTGTTAATAACAAAAATAACACCGCGATATAATTAGTGAAAGATGTTAGGCTTCTAATGTATGGTACTTTTAAAACATATTGCTGATCCAATTACTTCGGGAAAAAATAATACAAAATCATAATACAAAGGAACGAAGTTGAAGTAATATGGTCTTACAGTACATGATTTTGTCGTAAAAATTGGCAACATCTCAGAGAATAACTTTTTCGTTGGTAGATTTTGTGATCTCAAAAAGTACCCAAAGAAATGCTGCTTAATGTACGATTTTTTCCATATTTGCTTTTTGTATATTTGTATTTACCTGCTGTGTAGTGGTTTTGGAGAACTCTTCTTAAACTGAATGATGTAAAAATGGTTGGAGGAACTCACTGCAAGGTCGTAAATACAGCAACAGAATCCGCCCAAATGCTGACCATCTACTTTTATAGCACTAACACTTGTAAACAACTTTATGTAGCTCGGTGACGCAACTCCGGCAACCAGCTTTTGTATTCCTTCCTTGACAGGCAGCTGGTGGTAACAGAAACTATTATTACAACACAACAACCAGGCTTATTGCCCAAAAACAACCAACCGGCGGCATTCGTTTTATGTTGCTTACAGTTTGCACTAATTAAGTTGCCTTCTTTGCAAGTGTACATATAATTGATTAGAAAACTACAATGAGCCACAAGATTCGAAGTGTTTTTCCTTTTTCCAGGATAGCAAAATTCTTTCCACAGTAAATTAATAGCATGGTAAAAGCCAATCCCCTTTCATTTTCTCTACAAGAGTAGAACTGAGATTTCATTTAATTTTGCTGACCAAAAGCAAACAAAAAGTAGATAACATGTACCAGCATCCTGTAACGATTTAAAAGCATTTTTCTTGAAAGAAGACAAAGACAAGAGATTACCGAATTCATATACGGCGAAATTTAATTCTTAATCTTTTAATCGGTACTGAAGAAAAGAGGTTTTCGTATCAAGCCCATGTGATTAATTACATTGGTTCCTGAGACGCGATTTTGCCGTGTTTATACTTAAGAAAAGTTGTCCTTTATTGCAAGAAATTACGCGTTTCATTTCCGAAGAGGAAAATGTGTTTGCGACAGGAAATTAACAACAACATCTCAACAAAAAATACCCGCAATTCGGAAGGTAATTTGTTAATTTAATATCTTTAATTTTCTGAGAGATTTTACTGACAAAAAATAAGTAGGGAAAAATTCATAAACAGAAACGTTGGACGAGATTTCGGAAATCCTTGTCAATAGGTACAAAAAATGACGTGTCATATTACTTTTTGAAATGTGCGCCATTTCAAATTTGAAAACGGAGGTTTCACTCTTAAAGCGCATCAAATAATGTTTCCCGTCCACACTTGACTTCGCCGGAGAAATTTAAAAACGCAGCAATCACCGGTCATTTTGGATCTGTGTTTGAGGAGACCTCGGTCAGAGAAATCGTGACGGCATCGTTTTCAAAAAGCTCCATTTTCAAAATGTTTTCCATCCACACGAGAACGCAAAGCCGGCGTTTTGAATTTACTCCGGAGCGCTTTCGAAAAGCTCCGTTTTCGTGACGGATTAGTGTGAACGGTAGGCCTAACCGTAGAAATAAAGCTCCGTTTTCAAACACCTCCAGTGTAGTGTGGATGGGGCCTAAGCGATGAAAGAGATCGACTCCGCTATAGACCAAAGAAAGTCTTTTTTATCCAAGTATCCTAAATTACATTTACTCAAACTTCCCGAAATGCAGAACATCGTCAACAGACACAATTTCTGGAACTTTCTCAGTGATTTTGTTTAATTTATAGCCGAGTGGTTAGGGCGCCGGACTTGAAATCCGGAGGTCGCGGGTTCAAGCTGGAGTTGTTTCTCGGTAGACCACAGTTCAAGTCCTCGGCCGCGCTCGTAAATAGCCAACTGGTCTGCCTCCCGCCAGTAGGGATTTTTAACCATGTTATGTTCATTTGAATTATTTATTTCATTATTTGGTTTCATTGGCTCTGAAAAGCCCCATTGGGAGAGTGGTCAATTAAGATATTTATTTTATTTTATTTTATTTTTTATGCATCCATCTAAAAACCTTTACAACAATACAACAAGCTAAGTATTTTATTTTTCGTACCTCTTTTATTTCGTTTCAAACTCGATTTTACAAGCGGAGTACCTGTCCGCGAATATTCGGTATTTCTAGAAAATATTTAAGCCGAGGGGATATCCGAAAGTGACAAGTATTCAATATTGTCCTTGAATATTCCAGAACTGTTTCTTTACGAGTTCAGTCTAGGTTCCAATCAGTATAAATTCAATTTCACTTTTTCAGGCCCAGACCATTCAACGCCGGAGAAATTTGAAAACGACGTTTTCACTCTGAAAACGCATCAAATATTTCCTGTCCACACTACGCTGGAGGAATTTCAAAACGCAACAATCAACGGTCACTTTGGATTTGTGTTTGAGAAAAAGTCGGGCACGGGAATCACATGTTTATCGAGGCGTGGTCCTTTTTTTTTTTTTCAAAAGCTTCGTTTTTAAATTGTTTTCCTTCCATACTTTTCGTGACGGATTAGTGTGGACGGTAGGCCTAACCGTAGAAATAAAGCTACGTTTTCGAATTTCTCCGGCGTAACATTTTAGAACGAAGCAATTAAGTTCAAAATTGGTTTCGAAGACAATTCTAGTTCATTTTGTTTACAATTCGGCGAAGATTTCCACTCGCAAGGCTACTAAATTAAAAAATTCTCAATTGGATACTCTCGACTCTGAACTGCAAACTCAGATGAAAATATGTTACATCATGTCGAGATAGATTTTCTCAAATTGAAAAGAAAGCTCGCTTAGCTTTGCTTTTTCAAATCCGAATTTTAAAAACTTTTTGTAATTCATCAATTATTTAGGCTCAATAATCTATCATATTCTTCCGGATTCGACCGAGAAGCGACTTTTGCGATTCAGAAAGGAAGTTGGTTGTAATTATCTGGTCCTCCATGTTATCACCATGACCTGAGGCCTTGTTACAAACCGTCACAATCAACAAAGTAGGCTTTTTCTCTCTGGCGTTGAAAATTATTAACACAAGAAATTACTGACTGAAAAGTTATTCTCTTTCTTGTGGCCCCTGAAGGAAAATGGCGAGAAAATTGAACATTTGCTAGGCGAAATGTTATTACTCTATGTTTCTCTAACTAATTCTTTGAATATCGTTTTTGCTATAATTGCCGTTATAAGATAAAGCAATTAAGATATTAAGACAAGATTTCATATTTGCAAGCAAAAGAAGTAAGGCAAATAGAAAAAAAAAATTGCAAAAGAACGAACCAAGGTCAAAACACTGGGTAATTGGGCGTGTAGCCCAAATATGTGGAGACTATAGGGAAATAGGGTCTGGTAAATTACACCTCTTCAAGATTGAACATGAAACAGAGTTTACTTGAATGTAGTTGTCTGTATGGTGATAAAGTAATGATCTGGATGGTGTCCGGGTAGTGTTAAAGTAATTTTGGAGCCACACGGCAGGTATTAAAGTCATTAAAGCCTGTTAACACAGAGATAACTTCTTGCAGTAATGTTATTGGCATCGAAGATACGACTAGTGCAGTTTTTATTGGTTTTTGGCTAGTTTTAATTTTATGCTGTTTAGTTAAAAATGATGATTGTATTGTATTTATACATTTTTAACACACAGAATTATAGTATTTTCAAATTCTCAGGTAAAGGGTTAAGTCTGTAAACGAGATAAGTGGCCCATTAGACCGGAGCTTATTCCGGTTTCTATTAGCATGTAGCGACCAGGAGTATTTCTTCACCCCACCTGGATGAATGCTAGTCCATCGCTGGGTTACTCCCAGCATTAAATTCGCCGCTGGTACCCATTTATACACCTGGGTGAAGTGTCTCGCCCAAGAACACAACGCAATGACCCCGGCCAGGGCTCGAACCCGGACAGCTAAAAATTTCGCAAATTTCAGCCGCCATATTCTTATAAAATAGATTCTTAATTAAAAAAGAACAAAGTGTATATCGCTTGAATATAGTCGCGTCAGGCTTTACTGTGTGACAGAGCTGAGTGTTCTTAGTACCCAGTCCTCGGCGCCCGCGTGGCAAATGATGGGGACTTGGTAACCCGGAAATAGTTTATGCTAAAGATAAATCAAAGCAGTTCTCGTTAGTTCTTTAGTTCAAGGCTAAAGTTAAACGTGCTCAGCTTACCACTATATGAGAATTCAAATCAGAATGAAATTCCAAAATTTTAATCTCTAGCAGCTAAAACAGCGTCTCCTTCAAAATAACAACGATGCATGAGATATAAGACTTTCGAACCATGGGATACGCTTATGATTTCGACTGGCTAAGAAGTCTTTTTATATATCTACATACGGAACATGTATCAAACTAAAGAGACAGAACGAGTAGTTATTTAAGCGTTTGCATCGTGCAGCAGTGAAACTGGTATTTGTAATTCCCTTCTGCTTATCCAACTCTCTCACTTATTTTGTGGCATTTTGGCACAGTCTTATTTTGGCGTTTCATTTTTACCTCGTGTTTCAGTTTCATTCGCAACTTGAGTTACAATTACACAGTCGAGGTATGTGTTTGTCTTATAAATATATACTGTGCGTGTATGCATGCATGACTCAATGTGTAAAGTTTTACTAACTTCCTTTCGTCTGTGTTGCTGACAGCTAATAGTAAATATTAGCGACGTCTTTGGTTCAGACAAACCTACTTCATTAAAAATGTATTCTCCAAGGGAAGTTCTACTGGTTGGGTAGTCTACCCCTAACCTGCAAAATGGCTTCTCGGCAGGATCTCATTGCTGCTGAGTTCGATTCTTTCTCCTGAAAAAGCTATTGACAGTTAACCGGCTGTGTGAATTAACCCTGCCCTACCAATCATGAAGACGTGAATTACGCCCTAAGACCACACCCAACTGCTCAAATGGTCGGTGTAGGGTGTGATGTGTGTTATCATCAGACAAGAATTTTTTTATCTCGGTTACCCCCGGGAGAACGACAAACACGTGACATGCAAGGCAATACGGAACTCGAATAAGCAATGAGATGGACGACGCGAAAGACGACGCCCAGTAAAATATGAGAATTTACATTTTAATGATTGTACCGAATCTCGCAATTACCTAAGACCAATCAGTGCGTCTATCAGTTTTAAGAACTAGCTCCAACTGAATATGCAAAGAAAGCATTTTACTCCAAATAGAAAAAGAAAAAAAGTCAACCTTGTGGTTCACTTTCTAGCCACTGGATCTCTGAAGCTCTCTATTAATAATCCCAATACCTGTTTCCCTTGAAAAGGCTATAAATATTTTCTACAGAATAACAAAATAACAATAACTTTATTTACAGAGGGGGATTTCCTGTATTAATTCAATAAGCAATTTACGTTTCGTTTTTGGTGATTAGGTAATAAACAAGAACTAAGGGATTCCCCCAAATGAGCTTACGTCATTACCTACTCGTACGACTTTCCTTTAACGAAGTGAGTTCCGTTTTGACTGATAA
>Ga0126339_10004100_pt1 | contig 10703 bp, 9 predicted proteins | sample OrbTmetagenome_2_FD_92532 | JGI IMG/M metagenome (GOLD analysis project Ga0126339, IMG submission 92532) | Coral microbial communities from Petempiche,Puerto Morelos, Mexico - Orbicella T R C metagenome | ecosystem: Host-associated > Invertebrates > Cnidaria > Coral | place: Petempiche,Puerto...
AGAGAGAGAGAGAGAAGGAGAGAGAGAGAGAGAGAGAGAGAGAGAGAGAGAGAGAGAGAGAGAGAGAGAGAGAGAGAGAGAGAGAGAGAGAGAGAGTTCTTTAAAAGGAGACACTAATAGACCATACTCGTATTCTTGATTTTTGACTGGAACTAGCTTGCAATAGAGGCTCAGGCGGGGGAATGTCATTAAAAGGAGATTAATTTCGTTCGTGTTTGAAAAATCTCTCTCCATTAGCCTCAGTTGCAAGCTAGTTCCAGTCCAATACCGAGAATGCGAATATGGTCTATTAAACCTCTACCTCTGCTCGTACATTATAATCAAGACCTTGGTCTATAACACATACTATTATCGCCAATCACTTCTATTTGTAGGTCTCCTAGCCTTTTCTGTTTGTAAAGTGCTTCATATATGCCAAAAAAATTCTCCATTCTGCTGCCTCCGTTGTAAGAAGCGTCGATGAAGACGATAGTTTCACTGCTGCGATTGCTGAGAAAAGAGAAATAAAGTTACATTTAACATCTTTCGTCATGAGGTTCTAAAACACCTGGTCTTGAGAAGGTTTCCAAACTTATCGTTATCATTTATTGATCACACATAAGGTTCACCTTTAACTTCAACGCAAACTGTCATGAGTAAACGAAGCGGAAAGGGTTAGGCCATGTTGCATTCAATGGGACATTTTGGCAAACTGACAGATCTTACAAAAGCAAGACTACCACGAAGACGTTTTAATACGATGATAAATTGTTGGTACAGTTATTCACAATCACGCGTTTAAATATTACGTTTTAAAAAATACAATAACATTTGAAAGTGACATTTGTAATCTCAAAAGAATTGCTATTGTTGACGATGCCCACTCCAATAAAACTACCTGAATTGTAAACTTGAGATATTCTTGTAAGATGATTCATTTTGATGAATAACTCTAACCTGTAGATAAGCAGAATAAACGTTGTTTCACTTTTATTCATACCTTAATTGTTTGTGAGCTAAGTAGAACTGCTTTGATATCTACATTTAGATAAAGGTTATTTCAAAAAGAACGCTTTACAAGTTCTTTTCTGTCATGTCATATTGCATAGAATCAATGAAATAACACAACGACTTGGAGTTTCACAAGGTTTGAGATTTAGAAGATTTAGATTTAGAAGTGAATATATAACATAAACTATAATATTTGAACTGCAATTCCAAAAGTTTGATTTTAACATATTTATTTGGAATTTACACTTCAAACTTCTCTGTGGAAATCTCCTTTAATCTCTGTTGTAATAAAGAGTGAATGCTTCTCTTACGAAAAATCTTTATCCTAACGAAGTATAAGGAAAGATCTCTAAATAGTGTAAATAGTGTAAGTAATATTCTATATCAAATTTTGTAAGTAATATAACCAATTAATAATTTGTAAAGTCAGCAATTTGTGCAATTGTTACTATTAAAAGTACAGTAGTTTCTTTTTTATTGCAGTTGTTATGTGCTCGAGTTAATTGTTTGATAGCAGTGGACAATCCTCCCTTGGTAGTGATAATGTTCATAAAGAATTTATTTTGTAAGTAGTGCTTTGCAAGTACGTTTGGAATGTTTTTCCTTTAGTGTAAGTATTTTTTTTTCTTTTTTCGTAACCGATTTGTGTTTAATAAATTTCATTATTATTTTTAAAGTATATTTGAATTGCAGGTGAGTGATTTAGAATGAGGCTCTATTTTCTTAACTCATAGATTGCGTACATTCGAGGAGTAGTTACTTGCTAAGATTACTTTGGTTAAACGAGGCTAAAAAGTACAGTTATGACGATTAAATCGTTGTTACTTACGCTGTTTCTTATCAAAGATGACAAATTCGTGAAAACTGCACTGCTGCTATTCTCAAACTGAGCATCCCACGTCACGTTAGGAAGTAAAACGTCTAATTTGATAATGATGTCCGCTGACGCTGAAAATTGGAACAAAGAATGAAACCCACGAAATAAATATAATCAGTTTTCAAGTAAAAAATGTGTCAATACAAAACTTCTTTTCGATATGCATAGGTATATAGTATTCATCTTCAGAGTATACTGAGAGAATACTTTGAGTGGGAAACTGGGGAAAGACGATACTATACTCTACTACATTTTTAATTCGTAGATCTTTAGTGGCAAGAGACTTATGATGTTGCACACGAAAACGAAATGCTGCGGGTGAACTTACAGTCATCTAAACGTTTTTGCAACACAGTGAAATCACGAGCCAGGTTAGCTGATTCACATGCTGGTGAAAAACGTACTGTTTGTTTATTTTTTTAAGTTAACATTGGCAAGTTATGGCGACGAGGTATTTTAAAATATGTAAACTTCCATACCAAACCTTAGGCTCGTAAAGAAGGTCTATAAAAGGCAGGTAACAGAAGGAAGACATGAGACAAACGAACGAACGAACGAGGCAACTCCAAATTAGGTGTAAATGAAATTGTGAACTCTCCGTTTGGAATTCATTTAATGCTAGGTATAAGAGTATTTCAGTAACCTCTTACAGACCTTCGAAAACCACCCTTCTTTTCTAAATAGTATTGATAATAAACATTACCTCGATATGGAGTTGTTACATTGAGAACTTGCGAGGAGAAACCAAATCCTTTTGACGTAACAGGTACGGCCCAAATGGTATATGTGGTATTAGGTCGCAGTTGTGAGATATTAGCTTCTTCGTGGTGTTTATCGACTAGGATACTGTGTGTTTTGTTGTCATTTGCCTGGTAGTTGACTTTAAGTCCCCACGTGTTTACGATTTGTTGGGTTTCCCCAGGGGACCATGACAATTGAAGAGTTGTTGGGTTAATAATGGTTACGTTCATATTTTCTGGTGGCTTTCCTGGGACTAGAGAGGCAAAAAAGTCAGTCAGTCATAACGTTGAAATAAAAGACACGAACTGAGTTGCACATAAACTTACAAGCAATAAAACATCAACCCTTGTTGTACAGTCAAAACCATTTAACGACTAATGACATGTTTTTTCTAGACTATAGCAAAGTAGAAATTAATACACAGAAGAAGACGAATAAAAGCCAGTTAATTACAATATTTTGATCCTTACTTAAGCCAACGCCCAGTGTTTTAATGTAGTACACATTTTCGAGATAATTCATGCAAAGATGAAGAAGAAATCAAAGGTCAGCAATTTAAACATACTTATTATAACTCCCTAGGGAAACAACAACTTGAATTTTCTACTCGCACATCAACAGGTCGTGCACATTGAAACCACGGCAAATTTGTGTGCAAATTTGCGTCAAGCAAATAATTTTTTCGCGGTTTGTTCCATTTTTGAGTTGGGGGGCATAACAAAACACTTAATGACTGATCTCACGGGGAGGTCTCGGGGAAACAAAACTCACTGTTTCCCTTAGGGCCAGTCATTAAGTGATTAAAAACTATACCAGGACCAGTTACTTTTTTCGTACAGGATTTAATTTTCGCGCGATGTCGAGAAGCCTTTAGACATACAGGACCCTCCAAATAACAGGATCCATTTTGCCATTTACTTACAACTTTTTTTATTTTTAAATTTAGTTAAATATGGTTTCTTTTGGTCCATTGTTTATTCACGGTTCAAAATGTTTTTTTATCGCACATATGATAATTCAGGGAGCTTTTCTGGACTTTTATTTGAGCAAATGCGTGACAGACGGAGTAACAGGGCAAGAATGTAAACTTTATCAAGTCAGTACTTACTCGTATCATTAATGACGTCGATTGGAAGCAAACCTAAATGCCGAGTTTCGTAAAGGGAACTGTAAAAATTGTCTATATGACGCATGTGGAACTCCTGAGAAAAGGTCAGACTAAATTCTGTAGCAACCAGGCTGCTGGTATTCCTATCCAAAATACAAACCAAACCAAAGTAAAATAACAACAAAGTTAGTACAATACGAACAAACCTAGCCATTAGTTTACTTGTTTATCTTAACAGATTGTTGGTGTTAACAGTTAACTTTACACGAAGAGAGAACAACGAGACAGTTTATTCCCGGCACAATTCTTTGGTGAATCATTCTAAACTATTTTTGTGAATACACCTCTTTAGCTTGGGCGGTTTGTTTTCCCTTAGCAGACCGCATGATGATGCTCTTGAGAATTCTTGCTTTCAAATTTTAAAATAGTCGCATGTATATGAATGAATAATTTTAAGATGGATAAAGGAAAACTTCCCTAGAAAATATCACGTGGTCTACGATGGGAAAACAACCGCCCAAACTTAAGAGGTCTATTGCATAACGTGAAGGAAAGTGGTCAGGTCCATAAGCGAGGAACAAAATCCCTCATTTTTTGTCAGGGAATTTTTAATGTTCATCCTTAAAAAACGTGTGATTCACAAAAAGATTCACGGTGATAGAAGTATATCCGAGAAAGATAGCGTCTCGTTAACGCCGATTTTTTTGAAAAAAAGTTGAAATAAGTAACTATGTTACCTTAGTTGAAGTATTGTCACTTCAAGAAGAGATGCATTGTTATAGAAAGTTCGAAAAACCTGTAAGATAAACGATACAGTTAGGAAAGGAAAATATTTCTAAGATCAAGAAAACACTGAACAGAAACAACTTACGTTTTGTTTTATACGGGAAGAAATGTTCATAAACTTGTGGCTGCTTGTGTTAATTAAACTAACTTTCCAGGACTCATTTGTAAGAAGTATCGTGGCTTGAATACTGAGGTTATGGCTTCCTGAAATAAAAGATCAAGACAATGATAAAACAGGTAAATCATGTTGTTTGGAATATGAAAAAATCTGACATATGTAATGAGTTACTCCAAACATTTTTATACAAACCCGATGAGTCCTTGCTAGATACAGAAGAGTTTTGAATGGTTCTTAATGACTGGATGAAAGTAGGCGTCACAGACGATGAAGAGGAGATTGTTGCACATGGAAATGTTTCATTTGCTCCTGGAATAGAAGAAAAAAAGTACAAACAAGAAGGAACTATTTCGACGCAGCAAAGCCGAAAAGATTACAGCACACATTGTAGGATAGTCGATCATCCCATTGCTTGCTAGTCTTTTGAAGTTCTAAATGCCTAAAAATAGAATAACCACTTTAAATTTCTTATTATAAAAAAACCTTGTCAACATCAACTACAAGCTATACTGATCATTCAGTTTTATAACTTATCCATAAAGCTCTCTCTCTCTTTGGTTCTTAAATCATTATTTAATTTGAGCGGTCTATGCTTTTAATTCAAAATCATAAAATTTTAACTATCAACTATCAACTTTAAGCGGGTCCTGTCCGCACTACGCCAGAGGAAATTGAGAACGGAGATTTCAGTCTGAAAATGCATCAAAACGGCCCGGGAAATCCCATCATTACCTTAACATCATCGTTTTTGAAAAGCTCCGTTTTCAATATGTTTTTCTTCCACACAAAAACGTAAAGTCAGCGTTTTCAAATTCCACCCGGCGGTTCGAAGAGCGTTTTCGAAAAGCTATGTTGTTGTGACGGATTAGTGTGGACGGTAGGCCTAGCCGTAGAAATAAAGCTGCATTTTAAAATTCTTCCGGCGTAGTGTGGACGCTGCCTGAGACAAGCCGAGTACTGCTAATCCTAGATTTCCAATTAGCAGTAGAAAGATAACCGGCTCTGGACGTATGGACATTACTCTTGTAGGATTGTGTCATGCATAGGGAAGGTGAAAATGGTATATAAAATGCCTGAATAAATTAACAGCGGATTTTGTTTGGAGAAAGAGAGGGAAAGTTGATATAATGTACTACTCTTACTATTTGGCGCCGGTAAAGAATACATTGTGTTTGGCATTCTAAAAACACATGTCTTAATTGCGTTTTCTTAACTCCTGTCACCAACTGACACAGATTCAATGATTTAAACAAACGAACCTTCTAGTTGGTAAAAATGTCTTGATTTATCAGGTAGCAGCTTGTGATCTTCACACGAAATATCCATTAAAAAGCAATCACTTGTGGCTGTCACGTATTCAAAGGAACTGCAGTTGAACATATTTCCTTCTGCGACTTGGAGACACAAGTGAGCGCATTCACTTACAGACAACTGCTGAAAAGATATCTTGCCAGCACCAGGCAGACGATGGTGTTTATAAGGTAAAAACTCAGCTAGCGGGTCGTCACCACCAGAAGGCGTTGAAGACTGATCTGAGTAAAGTAAAACATTTTAGCATTTATTGACCAGTGTCTTTCTGTACACATGAATTCTTATATGACCTTAGTACGGTTTGACTTGGCCAGTGCATTTTCAAGTGTTGATCTATCAGTTATGACACGAGGCCATTTACGAATGCAAATTTTGCTTTAGATCAAAGCCGAGTGGTGACGAATTTCCTTATCATTAATTCGCATAGACACAGAAAGCATGGTCTAAGAAATACTTGTCTCGCACCAGCTTCATTTGAAGAATTCCTGCGGTTATCAAATTGGTTATAACTCGGTTTTTCCAAGTAACTTAGTTAAAAATAGTTGCTCTCGATAACGAGAAAGCTTTCATCGTGGTTTGATATGAGAATGTTGCATTTTTAAATTATTTTTTGCTGTTTTATCAGTTAAAAAAAAGGCTCTGATGTCTTATTTTCAATCGCTAGGAAGTTTAAGGAAAATGGTTTTAGAAGGAAATTAAAGTCAGGTTTTTTCCCGTACGATGACCTATTACCCGTTTATCACTAAACAAAGATTTCATTCCCGCATTTACAAATAAATGTTCCTTGTTTTGACATACTTTCAAGGAAAAGTACATGTAAGTATTTATTCGTACAAGACATGATTTTTCCCACACTTTTTTCTGCGGTAGATTCCTCATCCTAGCTGTGAATGGATTTGCATTTCATATTTCTTGTGTGGTATTGTTCCAGCTATTTCGCCTAAATGAACGGATTGCTGAAGGAGGATTAGCTGGGAACATCAATGTTGCTGATTTCCTTGATTTATTTTAGACATGTTTTTGTTAAAGCGTTTATTGGTTGAACAGAACGAAAGGAAATTTGTTATTGCTGACAATCAAATGTATGATGAGATGACATTTCTAAATTTAATTCTAATCAAACTTCCCCTGGCTGACGTTTGTAACTTCACGGCATATAAGTGGTTTGTTTGAACAAGAACGTTTTTGCTTTTCACTCCTCTGAGAACTATAAAAGTTTTTTTTTTTTTAACCAGTTTCTCAGGCTGTGTTAACCGAGGTTGACGCCTAATTTAAACACCGACTATATTTCCTTTTAATACAACATTTCCTTTAATTTACTTTAAAACAAAGTTAAAGTATGGTAATGGAATTATTTGGATATGGATTTAAGTCGCGGTTTCAGTGGTTCACACAGGAATCACGGAATCAATAAAAATACCTAATGATTGCATGTAAATCAGCCAACAAACAGGTACCAAGCGGTAACAATGACAATTGCATTCATTTTAAAGCGTTTAAACCCCAAGCTTTTTGGCAGCAGGCAAGCATTTGGCGTGACTCAGGCTGTGTTTAAGTAAACAAGAAACAGAGAAAAATGGGTGATTCTTATCTGAAAAGTCATAATTTATGGACAATACGAAGCATTTTTTTTCTTTTTTTTTAACATAAAATTATATTAAGAATAACACAATCCAATTTTATAAATAAACTTTCATTACACTTTCCAAACAAAGGTTCTTATTTTTATTTTAAATAAACATTATTTAGATGCGATATGTTTACCCGAGTTGCCATATTTATTTTGTATCTTCAAAAATATTATTTATCCATTTTTGCGGGATTCAGGCTCTGTCGACGAGACGTTTTAATTAACAGGGTTGCATAAATTTAGTTTTCAAGAAGAAGATTTTTGACCTGAGATTTTGACAACATTTAAGCAATACATACATTTCAAAGCATTATAAACTGTCGAAAATGCACTTCTAGCGAGATGTTATGTCCTCCTAGAATGCCAAAGATAAAATCAAAATCTCTGGAAGAAATTTTGTATCGATTTTCGAATTCAATGTGTCCATTACAATATTGCAATAAATATTGCATGTACCTGCGAGGCTCGGGCAAAAGACCCGACTGGCAAATACATACAACAAAATCTGAATTCTTGTAGTTTGTCTTTCTTCATCGATTGATAGATATATTTGAATGGCATTAGCTATTTGTTTCTTCATTTTGAGATAATTCCTTTATTTCGCCAATAAACCTAGTAGTGTGTGGTTGGAACTTAACGACCGTTTAAAAATGATACAACCTCACAATGATGCTAAATAAGGAATACTTCCAGCAGTTTAAAGAGAACGATTCTGAACTTGAATGACGCCAGAAAAATCAACTGGCGATTAAAAAAATTGTCTTAAATAACGTAATTTACCTTCACAGAGTAAGGACTTTTGCTCTCGGACCAAACTTAAAGACAAGGCCAGACATAAAACCTGTCATTAAGAAAAACAACATCATGATTATATATTTTTTCACCATAGCTGTGATAAGCCGTGAAAGCTTAATTCCCAATAAACTATTCACGAACCTGTTTCACTGTTTCGCGGATGGACATTTCTAGAGTTTACTTGCTCATACTAAGGTCATTTTGAATAGAGATTAACATTCACATGAATCTACAAGATTCTGCCGCTTGGCAGTCGAACGCGCCAGTCAGTCGCACGAGTTGTACTGTGGCTTAAGAGGTTCCCAGAGGAAACACTCTCATTTATGCAACTCAATTAAATATTTACAATAATCTCGAGTGTGAATTTGTCAGCAGTTGCGCATATTGTGTGAGATCCCGGCCAGCACAGTTGCACACTCTTAAGGGACATGCTATTCAGAAAAAGCTCATTAATTTTTTGAGAATAATAAATGCCGTCGCAACTTACAGAGAAAGGCCTTTTTTCACACCAAGAGTTGCATGTCCATACTGTTAGAAAATTAAACTAGCAACAGAAACTGTCACCTGTTATCTACATCAGTACCATTGTTTATACCGGAAAAGTAGTCTCTGGAGGATTCATAGATGTATTGTCCATTCTAAGGAAATACGAAGTAAATGAAAATATTAATATTTTAATAACGTCTAAACTCGCGCACGATTAGAATATAATGACATGCCAAAGTAGTCCTGAACACCCCTAAAGCGCGATCTAGAATTAAGCGGGAAAATATCCTAGGCTTGAAAACATGAAAGATGACTGACGTATTATTATTAGTAACTGTTCCTTAATAATTTAATTTACATATTCATTTTAACTAAAAAAAACATGACATAGCAAAAATATTTTGCCCCACCAACAACAACACACCTCAGTATTTTCTAAACACACCACAATATTTCCCATGGTGTCTGAAAATCCAGCAGACTAACTGATTTGGGATTCAAAAGGCTGCTACCAAGTTTTACTTATGTAACAAAGCTCGAAAGTTATTACTTCATTACATGATTACGACAGCTGAAATGAATAATACTAACATAAGCCAATCAGAATGGTTTATTGCTGATGCAATATTTCTAAGTATTGGACCACTTTAAGTTTCTACAGCTTTTATTCAATTATAGCTGCAAAATATATCATTAACCAAATTTGCATGGGGCTGAGTCGGTAGAATATCAGTTCCCAGCTTGCGCAAGTGCACCTTACTGCGCTCAATTCACTCTGTTAAGAGCTTTGGCCGATTATTTTCTAGTTAATCTTTATTATCTTCCAGTTAATCTTGATTTATATTATTTAATCATAGTCCTGAACGTTTAATAGTACATCAAAACAATACCTGTTCTCCCTAGAAAAGCCGCCGCGATTAAACGATGGACAATTTAATTTAGAAAAAAACAAAAAAACTGTGAGAAAATCTGGCTAAGAAAATCGATCTTGTTTTCTACATAATTTCGTAATATTCGCGAAAATATTTGAGAACTTTGTTCAGTCATAGAAAAACTTGTATATTACTTGTTACATCCCTTTTCACGATTAACTTCCCATTTACATTACAATATAATCTAGCACGCCTGTGAGGCAATTTCGGGCTATTTTGTAGTCTTAGCCCGAAATTGCCTCGCATCTTCGTTGGACTACATTGTAAAAGAAATCAACCGTGAAAAGGGCTATTGCACAGCATTTCAAAGGTCATGCTAAGAGCGGTTGTTAATGAATCTCAACAGAAAGGTATGTTATTGTCACTTACTGACAAAACACCACATGGGGTAATTGTTGATTTAGAAGAGTCGCCTCCTAATTTCTATTTTCGTCTATGAGATGTATTCATCATGTAGGACTGGATATTTGTTTTGATGAATACGACTGCTATGACTCCCTGCATCGACTCTGCAGGCGCATTTTACAGAGGGAATGCATTAACATGCATTTAGCTATTGCAGTCTTCACTTCGAACTTTGTCCTGCTCTGCAAGGTCTGCTACCATTTAGACTCCACCGATTCATTTAAGGTGGCTGAACACAGTTTTTGAAACCTGTGTTTCATTCACCTTTTTCTCTAAAACCCTTGATCCCTCGGTCGTCAAAAATGGCAGCAAGCTAGTTAATAACACAAACTTTGTTTTTTGTTGGTTAAGCTGACGTATGTGCCGTTGCCATGGCAACATGAATAAATATAAACAGGCCCTTAAAATCGGTTTTGTTTATTTGCAGAAAATCTAGTCATTAGATTTTCTTTATAATTTGCATGCAACAAGCTTGTAACGATTCTCACAAGTTAACACCATTTTGCTAATAATTTAACAGAGAG
>Ga0126339_10004101_pt1 | contig 10702 bp, 9 predicted proteins | sample OrbTmetagenome_2_FD_92532 | JGI IMG/M metagenome (GOLD analysis project Ga0126339, IMG submission 92532) | Coral microbial communities from Petempiche,Puerto Morelos, Mexico - Orbicella T R C metagenome | ecosystem: Host-associated > Invertebrates > Cnidaria > Coral | place: Petempiche,Puerto...
AAGTTAAAGCTCTTAATTTTCTTTTTTTAACCTGGGGGGGGTAAAGGGGGGGGGTTTCGCCCCCCCTCCCCCCCCCCCCCCCCCTCCTAACCCGGAGCCAGGAAGACCAAACAAATCCTGATCTGAATAGGTTTAACACGCTCTTAATCAGATGTTAAACTTACCCGTATTGCAAAGTGTATCCACACAACATTCCATAGAACTCTTCTCCTTTTGTCTGCATTGATCTGCTGAAGTGCATCCTTTGTAGAAAGCGGATTCTTGATCGTTCTTGTCTCCTGTTGAATTCTTTTGTTTGAAACAGTAATTCCGGGGAAATGTGCAATTGACTATCTCTTGCTTCGTTGTACAGTCGGCAAATGACATATTGCTTGAACATCGATAACAGGAGAGGCCTGACAAGATAAAAACAATCGTTTTCGTTATTGCGAGGTTATCAATCTTTAACTTTCCAACGTTAGCAACGCAGCTTCCACTAATTACAAATTACAATGGATTTCTAAATTTTCGATTACTCGGTTTTAAAAGCGTCACGATTATTCCATGCATTTTTTGCTTCCTTGACCAGAATTTAGGAGATATCACGCTTGTTTTCTCAAGCCAAATTGTTTATCAGCGATGAAAATATGCAAGTGCTCTATACTTTTCGCAATTTTTGAGATACGCTTTAAAAAGGACACACTTTTTTACTTTTCCCCTTGTCATAGCAATTTTAAGGATTGACATCAAGAGGCAAAAGAAACAACAGACCTAACACATGAGATGATGATCCTCGTTTTCCACCAGTAACTCATTCACTGGACTTTTTTTTTCTCATTCCTACATTACGATAAATGATTTATTGAAACAAGAGAAGATGAGGAGGCAAAGAGGGAGGCTCCTAGTCCAGGCCTTGGGATATGTCAATTCCACTAAAGTTATTTATAGATGGGTTCTCGCACGGAAGTCTGTTTTCCGAGACGTCCGCATTAAGGCCAACCTCGATCTGATGTTCTTAGTGAAAGCAAAATAATGGCGGACAGCGTGAAGATACAGTTTGTCGATGAAAGCGAAAACAAAACAAAAATTTTGAACTTCGTCGTCTGCAATCCGTGTCAATCTTCAGTTTTCCTTCAGTTTAAAGGTAATTTTGTACCTGGTGAAAATAAATAAAAAATAACCTTCATTTGGCGCGAAAATATGCTCGGAATAGTACTGTACGCGGACATTATCTGAAAGCTTAGCTCGAGGAAACCTGTAAGCCACGAAGGATAGATAATATTTAAGGACAAATATCAGAGCATATCTCGCGCTAAATGGAGGCTATTGTGTTTATTATCCTTCAAATATTTTTCGAAACACGAGCAGTTTTGAAAACTGGGGAATATCCAAGTGATATTCCCCAGTTTTAATTACAGCAGTGACGCAGTCACGTGAAGCATTTAGACGAATCGCAAGCAAGCGAAAACAGTCGATGGATTATAACTCAAAATATCTTTACGCGTACCATTGGCTGGTTTTTCACACATATAGAGATGTGACTTATCACACTGAAAGTCATCCCACAAACCAAACATTTGAATAGCCCCCACTCTCACACAGTCCTGGTTATGGTAGTTGTCAGGCTGTTCCGATCCCCACTTGGAGAATTCGAAGTTACTGTCATCCACTTCCCATGTAAAGATTCCTTCATGTTCGATGTCATTCAGTCCTGTCCACACGTACTATCATGGAGAATAACATTCACTAAATAACTGAATAGCAAAGCATAGTTTATTGATTTGTTTTTCAGAAGCGAACTCTTTTAAAGAGTAAAGTGATGTTTACCTCACAACAAGAGAACCACAAGGTGACCAATGTTAATTAAAAGAGGCGATATTCACAAATTTACCGAAGAAAGGGCAACTACGCTCCATGCCATGACCCCCTGGGGGTAATGGCTGGGAAAGAACAACTTACAACGATTTATTTCTATTCCATATCCAAACAAAATAGCGACTTTACCGTGATCCCGGAAAGCAGTTCTGATTTGGTGACTGTTTATTCTATATAAAACACCACGGACTGTCCCGTGATATGATATATATTTTACCTGTTAGATAAAGTTGGTAATGGGCGTGCGCTTTGTTTTAATGTCAATGGAAGTCGACTAATACCTCCCTCTTCCCTTTTCCGTATTATTTTTTACATTTCTGAGCAATACCACTCGCTGCGCAGAATATTTCTTCAGCCACCTTAATTATATCTACAGTACTATCTTAACACAACAATATAGTTGCATTATTCAATTTAGAACAGCATTTCATTTCCGATGTTCTTTCTATTGTGTTCATGAGCTTCTTATTAAATACCATCATGTCATGCCCCGTCCACACTATGTCGGAGAAATTTATTTTTATGGTTAGGCCTACTGTCCACACTAATCCGTCACGAAAACGGAGCTTTTCGAAAACGCTCTTCAAACCTGAAGAGTTTGAAAACGCCCACTTTGCGTTTCAGTATGACCGTTTGAAAACGGAGCTTTTCGAAAAAGATCGAGTCAGGATAATTATCTTATCTCCCTGGCCGAGTTTTCGTCATCCTAAAATTCATCAAATTGTTGCGTTTTGAAATTCCTCCGGCACAGTGTGGACGAAGAACATTCCATGCGTTTTCAGAGTGAAACCTCCGTTTTAAAATTCCCCCGGCGTAGTGTGGACGGGACATCAGTAGCGTTCAATGCATTTACGTTTCGGTTCATTTGCATACTCACTTTGGCTGCTTGGTTAATACCGGTTATAATCAAGTAGACTTCTAGAAAGTCTTGCTCCGATGCGTCATCTATCTTCATCAGATAGCCTCCAGATGCATGGCAATCCTGTTTTGCATTACTCCATGATTTTGCCTGTTCAATTGCTTTGTAGCATGAAAAGCCATTCAGAAACCATCCATCAGGACAGGCAGGTTTACCTAAATCAAGAATTAACTTAGGCTTTTTTGCTAGGTTTTCATAATAAAAAAGATGACGCAACTGTGAAGTGCACTTTGTAAATCGGTGACCTACAACTGTCACGTCAAATTAAAATTACGCACATCTAATTAAAATTGCTCACATTAAATTAAAATTACTCACATCAAATTAAAGTTACTCACATCAATTTAAAATTACTCACTCAAATTAACATTACTGACATCCGATTAAAATTGCTCACATCAAATTAAAATTAATCACAGCAAATTAAAATTACTCACATCAAATTAAAAATACTCACATCAAATTAAAATTAATCACAGCAAATTAAAATTACTCACATCAAATTAAAAGTACTCGCATCAAATTAAAATTACTCACATCACACACAAATCGCTCGCATCAAATTGACATCGATAACATCAAATACAATTCGCTAGCATCAAATTTGACATCGCTCACAAATACAAATAGCTCGCATCAGACACAAATCTTCACATTAAATACAAATCGTCACATCAATTGATCAGCGGCTAAGTCAATGAATACTATCCCCAGCGTTTACCCGGTCTTCCACTTTACATTTTGTGCGATGGTTCTTTGACTCCATAGTAGTTCATTGATCTGAAATATTCTGGCAAAATGTCTCACAGTAATTGGAGGAGCGATGTTGATTTGAATTTAATGTGACGATTTGTATTTAATGCGACGATTTGTATTTGATGTGATGATTTGTATTTGATGTGAGCGATGTCAATTTGATGCTAGCGATTTGTGTGAGATGTAAGTAATTTGATGTTAGTAATTTTAATTTAATGTGAGTAATTTTAATTTGATGTGAGTAATTTTTTTTGATGTGAGTAAACTTTAATTTGATGTGAGTACTTTTAATTTAATGTGAGTAATTTTAATCTGATGTAATTTTAATTTGATGTGAGTAACTTTAATTTGATGTGAGTAATTTTAATTTAATGTGAGTAATTTTAATTGATGTGAGTAATTTTAATTTGATGCGAGTAACTTTAATTTGATGTGAGTAATTTAATTTAATGTGAGTAATTTTAATTTGATGTGAGTAACTTTAATTAGATGTGACTAATTTTAATTTGATGTGACAGTTGCAGGCCACCGTAAAATAATGAACCCTTAATCTTCCCCCATTTTATGCCTATTAAATCTGATTGACAGTCGCCGGTGATAAAACTCTAGGAACCACAGCTAGAAATGCTCCCACCTTTAGGTCTCTCGCAGATATAGAAACGAACCCAGGAGCAAGGTTGGTCGTTCCATAAATTATTTCGAAGTCCAACACAGTCTTGATTTCCAGTGTGACTCGGTTCGCCATTCTTCCACTTACTGTAAACAGAACTGTTAAAATATGTCCCATCGCTCCAGACGAACTGACCTTCGTTAACTCGGTCATTCAAACCAATCCACAACAAGTCATTCTTAAAATCAGAGGAGAGAGACTTTATGAATTCTTCTTCCCTTTTATTCTCCATACTGACAAGGTCTCCTCCATATCCTAAACACACTGCACGAGCATGGTCCCAGTTAAGCCTCTGTGAATGTACGAAGCTGGTCATCACTTTGTAGCAGGAATCGTCAAACTCATCCCATTCAGTAGGGCAATCCAAAGCTAGAAAACAGAAAAAAATAGTAGTTGTGTAGCTTTTTCTTGTGCAAATGTTTTCGTTTTTTACATCAAAAATGGGAGTACGAATAGGTCGAGAGCGAGCAGATTTTCCTCATCTCCCGGAACATGGTCACGGTACCATACCTGGTCATCATAGTACCGTGAGTGCGTGAAATTTTTTTTTTTTTTTTCAAAAATATGTATAGATTTCTACCTAGCATTCTTCAGTTTTAATTCAAAAAGAGTAGCATTCATAACAACGGTGAATCCAGCTTAGACATATCATGTTGTTAAAATACAATAAAAGGCGAGTGTCTGCAACTTTATCTTCACTGAGAAATTTAGTTTAGTTGTAATTGCAAAACTGCGCGAAATCAATAACTTTTTCCCTTTTTCATTTTTTCTGATAAACTTCGCAATGATATTCATTACTTAACCATATCCAGACAAGGGTTGTTTTCGATCTTCTACGATACGATTAGGCAGAATCCAGCCACCTGTACCCTCAATAATATTTAAGCAATGGTAATGAAACGTAGCGGGTCTTATTTACCTGCTTGGTATGCATATACTGGAGAGGTAAAAACGTAGCTCGGAGAATATCACGGCTTTACCTTAAACACCAACTTAAGGCACTTGTTTGGGTTGATAGTGATAAGTTAACTTAAAATAGTTCGATGACCTCACGTGGTGGTAAATAAATGCTCAGTTATATTTTGCAAAGGGAAGAGAGTTCTTCAGTTTCACACTATTTGTTATGGCCACTGAATTGCGGGAGTGGATGAGATAAAATGTTCACTTACAAGCTGTAGATATTGTTGCCATCAAAAGAAATAAAGCAATCGACGTCATCTTTATCGTAGCTTGAACCAAAAGAGAAAAACAACAAACGTGTCGGATGCGTGTATTAACCAGAACAAAATTGAGAACCACAAAATGAAGCCAGGTGTGAGGGCCTCCCGTGGGTTTTGAGAAAAAGAGAATATGATTATTTATGAAGATCTCCCAGGGGTTTTCGGGAACAAGGGAACAAAGGAAAAAAGTTGTAGGGAACAAGGGAACATGAAACAGTTTTGGGGATCACAGAAAAAATTGCTGAGAAAGGGAGGACCAACAGAAATTAAATAAAAGACGTAAAAGGTACTTATCTCGAGACATTTTCTCTGCACCATGTCGTCAATGTTTTTTTCATTATTATTATTATCTTATTTGCTAGGATTTTCGGTGGTCGTTGAACTAGAGTATGGCTAAGAGTTTTGAATTTACTTTCGGGGACTGAGCAACTTATGTAGTAAAAGAGAGAACAAGCGCGGAAAAGCTTCGGGAACAAGGGAAGATGGGCAAATGTTTGAAGGGAACTGGGGAATAGGGACCCCCTGGGGGAAAAGCAAGCAAGCATCTATAACAATATATTACGGAAAATTGGGCGCAAAATGCTAGGGAACAACAGAAAGTATTAATAAGAAGCAAGCGACAAAATGGAAGGATCAATAGAACATATATCGCCCCGCTGAGAGGCTTTAAACATTAAGGACATTAACGCACACTTATTAAATGCCATATTCCGCTTATGTCATCTCAGGACATTCATTTTAGTTCAAAAACCATCAACGGTTGACCCAAACAACCTGTATATTATTTGTCTTTTATTCCGTTTGCCTTTGAGTTTGTCTTAGCGTTGCCGACATTAAGAAAACAGAAAACACAAGGATAACCTAATAAAGACGTATTTACGCTTTTGCAGCAGTTAAAACAGAAGAAATTAGGTTTAGAAACACATTTTGTTCTGATAAGCGTCCGTGCTTTTTAGCGGGAAAATCCCATCCTAAGTTGCCGCGAGGTTGACTGCGAGATACTGGGTACCCTATTTGCCACTATTCGCCACTATTCGAAACTGTTCGCCACTATTCGCCTTATTTGAGACTATTCGCACTATTCGTGCTATTCGCTATTCGCTATTCGGGACTATTCGCTGTTCGCTATTCGCGACTATTCGCTATTCGCTATTCGGGTTTTCCAGACACCCCTTTTTGTGATCACGATGATTTATAATTTATTTTTTCTGCGATAATGGAGCCGATATAAGCAAGGATGGAATAGTTAATCATTTAATAACTACAATAGCTCAACAGGTCGTACCGGCGTTATAAAATGAACTAGATGGTATGTTTCTTAAGGAAGAGCTAGATGTTTTTTCAATGTTAAAGTAAATAAAATGTGTCCAAATAATGCGTAGCCATGGTAACCGGCTTGTCACTAATAAACCGAAAAATAAGAAATACCACTACCGATAAAGGTGTCAAAAATGAAACGCCAAATGAATCGGATTTATAATGAAGTGGCAACATTAATAGAGGCTGTCCGCGTAAGAACGGAAAGTCAACTATTATATCCAATGTACAAATATCATATTTACTTGGATTAATTCGATTTTTTTCATTTTATTGCGAGAAGTTTTTCGAGGTGACCTCAAAACAGGCTAATTCTTCTTGGGAGACAACAAACTAAATGTTTAATTTTACGTGCAAAGGTTCCACTTTTCTTCAATATTTTAAGGGTTTAACAATTGTATTCTGATCAAGTTTACCAAACTCCGGAATCATCTGGAATCGAGTAATTGAAATGTAAAAACGTATAGAATACACTTTGTGGGGCACTCTTCTTTGCATGCCACACAGAGCTCTACGAATTTGCCAAGTACTCCGGCGCCATTTTGATGGTAAACAAAGATAACAGCGGTCGCACCTACGAACAGTAAACGCTTGGAAATAAAATAACCACCACTAATTGTGGATTTTAAAGTGGATTTTCCTCGGTTTTGCCGTTGTTTCGGGAAAAATGTAACTTAATTCGGCTTTTTAAACAGTATGAACGATGAATATTTTCTTCCCATCGATATGCAAATTACTGTAGCCGGATGAGTTTGTGTTGCGATATCACATTAAACTGCTTTATTTAAATAATGATATTTTCTACGGCAAATGATTGTTCCTTACCTGAGGGGAAAACATCTCTCAGCTTCTCTGTAAAAGTAAGTTTGTGACCTTCTTTTATTCCCACGATGCGGTAACACGAAAGTGATTGTTTTAGCTTCACTTGTTCGCTTTACTTATTTGAATTAAGACGAGCCAGATTGGTTCTTTTGTCTAAAACCTTCTCTTCTCGAGAATTTCCGTAACACCCAAACCTGTATGCCACTGAATTTTCTTTAGTTCATGAGGTTTTAACAGGATCAACCTCGTTTTCTGCGAGGTTTTCAAGGCGACCTCAAAATAGGCTAATTTGGCAATGTCAGACGCTGCCAATTAAGACAAAGTTGAACAAGCTGAATGTTTCACATGCAAAATTGTCACTTTTCTTAGATATTTGAAGGGCTTCACAATTATGCTCTGTTCAAGTTTGACGGACGGTTAGGAATTTTTTAAAATACCTCTTGCCAAACTCCGGGATGTGCGAAGCGTGACAGCTTTAGTTAAAGGCTATTTTCCTCAAATGTGCATGGGACCTAATCTAGGATCGAGTCTGTGATAATTCCCAAGTAATAATAGCAATGTAAAACTTATAGAATAAAATTTGTGGCCACTCACCACTGCGCGCCGTACAGATTTCCACGAATTTGCTAAGTATTCGCCATTTTGGTAAATAAAGGTAACGGCGGTCGCACCTACAACCAATATATATTGGCCGTAAATGCTTGAAAATAAAATAACCACCAGTACCAGTTAGATTGCCGCCACTACAGGTCAGCTTGTTGGAATGAAAAAACCTGAGTTTTAGCAGCGTCTGACATTTAGAGCTAAATTTAGGAGCAAATCAACCCGTTTTGAGGTCACCTTGATCACCCTCTCGCAAAAATATTGAATATATCCAAATAAACGTGATATTTGTACATTAGATATAATGGTTGACTTTCACTGAAAAAATGAGACCAATCGGTGAAGGTCCGAAATTTGTGTAATCCGTTCTTACGCAGACAGCCTCTTAATTGCCATTACCAAGGCAAAACAATGGTTCGAAATCTTAATAGATACCTCATCTCACTAAACGTGAATGTAAACACAATCGAACTTCTGTAATACGGACACAAAAGAGAACGTGCGGAGTGTCTTATTATGGAAATATCCGTATTACATTAATTAAACAAGCCATGAGGAAACGTTTTCGGACAACCAGAGGTTATTGCGCCATTTTAATTTGTCATAATCAGTTTTACTATTTAGTCTATCTTAGCATTTTAAGTAATTCGTTTTATTTTATTTATTGTTTCTGATGCGTATTTATGTGTGTTAGAGTTATTTAGTTTTTAGAGTTATTATCTATTTTATAAAATATTGTATTTTTAGATTTATCTAAGTGAGGGCCACAAGTTTGTTAATGAATGTCCACTACCATGTGTTACCCCTCGAAAAATAAGATGATGATATGGAGTCAAGGGTTTATTTCAGAAACTTTATGCTATAAACTCATTTCGGTCTTTAGCTCTTGGCAATTTCTACCTTCTCTTTGACTGGCCACACACACAGACGTCCTATTGATATTTTATATGTTGTTTGCATTCGCTCTCTTTCTTCCTTCCTTTCTTCTGTCCTACCTTCCTTCCTTTTTTACTTCCTTCCTTCTTTCCATCCATCTTTGTTTTTATTATATATATTACCTTACTTATCTACTTCTCCAAATCGTTGCTTACTAATATATAATAGGTCGAGCTTTCTCAACAAGGTTTCCTTGCAAGGGTTATAAACTATGACGAAAGTAGCCACTCATTTCTTGATGGTGTCGGAAGGTCTTTGCATTTCTCTCTAGCTCTACTCGCCGCTTTCTTCAACAGCCTCAGCGGGTACGTTGTAGTACGGACTAGACTCGTCTCGCTTGCTCAAGTCGCAGTAGGTTACATCCTTTGTCATAATAGCTTCCACTCGGCCGATCAATTCCGAAAAACTGGGGCGAGTGGTTGGATTTTCCCTCCAGCATTCAGTCATCAGTTCATATCTTTTAAAAGAAGAAGAAAATGATAATGTGACTTTCAACCCGACAGCTTAATTTTATAGGTAAAGGTAAAGTCTGTTCACGAGCCAAGTTGCTCATCAGGCCAGAGCTTATCCCGGTTTCAGCAGTGTGAAGCAACCAGGAGTATTTCTACTTCCCCTGGATGGGATGCTAGTCCATCGTAAGATTACCCCCCAGCATTAAATTCGCCGGTACCCATTTATACACCTGGGTGAAGAGAGGCACCGTGAGAGGTAAGCGTCTTGCCCAAGAACACAACACAATGTCGCCGGCCAGGGCTCGAACCCGAACCGTCCGCTCTGGAGTCGAGCACACTAACCATGAGGCCTGAAGCGCCTCCCGCCAGTTTAATTTTTTAAGTACAGTGGAACCCTGTTAATCCGGTCACCAACGGGCCACAAATATCTGGCCGTAATAACGGGATAGCCGTATTAACGGGATAGGCGTGTTAACGAGATGGCCCTATTAACGGGATAGCCGTATTAACGGGGTGGCCGCGTTTACGGGGTGGCCGTATTAACGGGATAGCCGTATTAACAAGATGGCCCTATTAACGGGATAGCCGTATTAAAGGGGTGGCCGTATTAAAGGGGTTCTTTGAATATGAAAATGACTGACTGAGCTTTTTTCCGGGCCAGAATAAAGTGGCCGTAATAACGAGGTGGCCGTATCAACGGGGTGGTCCTAAGGCGGGGTTCCATTGTAAGTATAAAGAACGTTAAGGTGTCATATTTCTTTATTTCTTTATTTCTTTATTTCTTTATCTTCTCTTCTTTATTTTTTCGATTTCTTTGTACTTACTTACAGAGGCCTTCAATGGGGAGCTTGTTACTTCAGAGTAAACACTACTAATTAAGTTAGATTTTTTCTCTCTAGTTTTTGTCACTCATTTGTATTCACCTCATTTGTATTCACATGTCACCCATAGTTCTGTATTTGTCTTTGATTGTCTAATCCTTTTCACCTTGTAATTTAGACCTTTGTTGCATTACGTAACCTCAATCTTGATATTTCTGCTCTGTATATAAGTCGGTGTTTCTGTAAATCGCAACCATTGTAAATAGTTTTTTTAGTTTTTAACTTTTAACCTGAAGAAGGCCGAACGGCCGAAACGTTGTACATTAAACTCG
>Ga0126339_10004103_pt1 | contig 10701 bp, 8 predicted proteins | sample OrbTmetagenome_2_FD_92532 | JGI IMG/M metagenome (GOLD analysis project Ga0126339, IMG submission 92532) | Coral microbial communities from Petempiche,Puerto Morelos, Mexico - Orbicella T R C metagenome | ecosystem: Host-associated > Invertebrates > Cnidaria > Coral | place: Petempiche,Puerto...
CCGTTTCTCGAAAGCCCCGGAAACTTTTCGGGCCCGGAAAGCCATAGCAAAATCTCGAACCTTACGATTACAGAGCTGTTTTATTCACGTATTCTTAATATGAACAGAGGTTCCCTTCATACAAGAAATTTCAGGCGTATACACTACTCCGTTTGTAGATACAGATGAACTAAAAATGGCTTTACGGGCCCGAAAAGTTTCCGGGGCTTTCGAGAAACGGGGCCCAGGTCCCCCATCTCCCAATCTACCGCGGTACTAATTTATAACGTCTTAATCTAACCTCACTTAGATAACTGTGGCCCCGTCTGGGATATGGCTTAGTAATCGAGTAACGAAAATTACTCAACTGTGCAGCCAGAGTAATTTTAAAGGCCAATTATGAAACTAACTCAAGCTTGATTCGCGAAATACTTAATGGGACAAACTAGTACTAAGAAGAACGAAACAAAAAGCAATAATGATGTTTAAATCCTTTAACGGGTTAGCTCCAGTGTACTTGCGGGATCTACGAAGCACAGACTACGATTTGCGTAATTCTTTCGGTACATTGTCATTACCCAGGCCACGTACTAATGATTTGAAACGTAGTTTCAGTCACAGCGATGCTTTATTGTGGAATTCATTGCCTGAAAACATCAGAAAGATTAAATCAATTGCGAAATTCAAGACGCAAATCAATCATGTAATTGAGTCATCGGATTCTCACTCGGCAATCTTGTAAAACAGCATATTTTTAATTAATGTAATATTTGTATTTAGATTAGTGTACTATTGTACTTTGATTGATTGATTGAACCGGTCCACGTAGCACCCCTGGCATCACCTAGCCTCAATAGGACGCAGTTCCCACAGTAATGAGTAACTGAACTCATGCACCGTTCATCATGAGGGAAAACCTCGTCGAAAGGTTGCCGTAAAAGCTGAAATCAAATTCCTCGCTAATCCTCGGTTGGTTAATCATGCTTGAACAACTCGGCCCAGCCATGGTTAACTATGGTCCAACTGACCTTAAAGTAACCGTTATCTCTTTGACTTAATGGCTAATATTGGATAAGAAAATATATCTCAAACCTGACTTAGCACACAGCAATAAAGATATAGTTTTATTTGCTTCATATAACAATAACTAAACTCAGTGAGTTGTGATAATTATCTTCAGAGACGCTTTTATGCTAGAGATTTGTAACTAAATTAACGCTTACATAATCGGTAACAAAAGAAAAAATACTTTTTGGTGTCTGATGATCAATTACAATAATCCAGTTGAAAACTGAACCAAGTTGATGTTTTTTAGGTTAGCAGACTTGTGATGTGCTCATCTTTTTAAGGTAATTCCCCTGAAATAAAACTACCAAGAGATTTTTGTTTAAAATGACTGGAAAAAAATTTGGGGTGCCCGAGCTCGTTAGTGAGCTATAGCCATTTTTCAACTGACAGAACTCAATACCAAGGCAAATCCGCCATGTTTTCAATGAGCGCGTGCACGAACGCGCGATGCAAATGTGAGGAATCACCTTAATCTCCTAGGTTTGGCGGGCCTTTCTTCCCATCTGCAAAGGAATTGGAGAACATGGATTGGATTTCCTATTCTAAATGAAGAAACTACAGAGAGAATCCAGTCCGAGTTACGACCAGCAGGTTACCTTGTTATTACAGTCGAACCCTTATTAAATGGCCACCTATTAAACGGCCACCAATATTAGGCGACCAGCAATCGAAGTCCCAATGATGGCTTTTCTATAGTTTCTACCTCTATTAAGCGGCCACAATCCATTACCCCGAGGGTGGCCGTTTAATAGGGGTTCGACTGTAATTCGATAGCCTGCAGAATAGGCGGATTAGCGGGGCAGAGAGAGAAACGCGATACACGATGGCGGAGCGCGACCACGAGCGCCAAGCGCGAGACCAAAAGATTTTTTTTCGTCTCGCGCTTCGCACTGGTGTATCGCGTTTCGCTCTGTGTCCCGCTAATCCGCCTGTTCTGCAGGCAATTAATTCGACTAAAACAAAACTGAGCTCATAAAAAATTGCTTCTTTTGGCCTTAAAATGGACAGAAGAAACACCAAACAATGTTTTAGCACGGAAGAGGAACATCATGGGGAAGAGAGTCCTAGAAAGTTTGCTGGTGAGAATACCTGAATAATTTTTCTTTCCTTCGATGGCTGCAAAGACATAACGATCAAAGCGCCTTCAAATGCGCCTTCAACTGTGTCTTGAATACAGGTTGCTTTTCGGTTGCCTTTAGTACTTAAGAAAACAATATGGTTGTCCACAGTATTAATTCGAAGCGGGATTCGATTTTTAAAGGACTGGTAAAGCTACGGCTAACAAAATGACTGGAAAGCCGTCGGCAAAAATACTATTCAAATTACGCTTTAGCGTGAATAATTGGCAATTATTCCCCGCAGTGGAGGTGGCAATTGGTGGACATTACACCCCAGGGGCATCCCACCAGTCACATAAGGATATAGGCATTATAGCATGTATCTCTAGGCACTCGCGAGACACCCCTGGGGCATCCCACCAGTCACGTAAGGATATAGGCATTATAGCATGTATCTCTAGGCACTCGCGAGACACCTCTGGGGCATCCCACCAGTCCCGTAAGGATATAGGCATTATAGCATGTATCTCTAGGCACTCACGAGACACCCCTGGGGCATCCCACCAGTCACGTAAGGATATAGGCATTATAGCATGTATCTCTAGGCACTCACGAGACAGGCGCAAATGCTAGCATAACGTTACTATGGATTCCACCTGGCTTGTCATCGTTCCTTCTTTTACCTGAACAGTTCCTCAGCAAGTCGTTCTTCCCTTTGACGTTCAACATCAGCCTAGAAAAAAATCAGTCATTACTCAATACAACTAAGTGGGAGATCTAGAACTACTTTACAAATCGACTTTACAATTTGATGTCTTACCTCCCTCGCCTCCAAGAACCACTCGTCCTTGTCTAACCGCTCAGTACACTGGTATATAGCCAAATCACTGCCACCAATAATGCGCGGAAGGCCAATACAGGAACCTGGGTAGGTTTGCTTCAAAGACAAACAAAACACATCTGTTTTACTACTTTGTTGACTACAGTCACTACCATCTGCTTGTAGGGAGCTTAGGCAAACAACGACGACAGCAAAGGAAACATCGCCAAATAAGGTTTAATTGGTAGTAAAGTTGTGCACGTGCGTTTTAAATCTGAGTACATATCTTAGAAGCCGCCTGCAAATCATCATAAAATGACCAAGTGTTGCTCCCTGGTGACATAGTTGAACAATGAGGAAATAACTCAGCAAATTTAACTTAAGTACGAGTTTTAATTTCTTTAGTTTACACATTTAGATTCAAAAGCACCTTGAAATATACGTTTTAAGTGCAGAGTGCACTATTGGGATGGTTTTGGGGGCTGCCTGCCACTAAGGCACTAAGGCCTTATGGTCCTCTGGCGTAAGGTATAAACGTTGATGTTGGTTTAATTAATTAATTTCAATTAATTAATTAGTCTCGAGGCAAGGAAGTGGTGGGGGTGAGGAGGGAAAGTACATGTGTACCCTACGTAAAACATATTTCATCTACGTCAGTTTGGTGTGAACATCGCAAAGCTAAATATTTGTTTCAAGTAAGCCCTTGCTCTCCTTGTGGTACTATTCTCTTTAGAACAAAACCAATTTGGTCTGAACGCATGCGCAAATTAACCAGCGTTCGGTAGAGGATACATTGCATACGGGATCACACACAAATGTTGAGTGGTTTTCCTTATGGTAGAACCTAACATGTAAGACGCATGCGTTCTAGCATCGTTAGTGTTATATACTATGTTTCCACGCGGTTTTTCATTTGTCATGTCATGTGACTAAGGACGGTAGTTATTTTATAGGTAGCGCCAATTGTCTCTTTTAGTGCAAAAGTAAAACGTATCTTTTAGAATTACCCACAGGTCGGTTCAACGAAGGTGGCAACAGAAAAAGAAAGTGGTATTCCGTGACTATCTGATAATTAAATTAGTTGTTTTTCATCGGTGATAAGAAAATTTGCGTTTTGAGAAAAAACAAAATCGTTTCTCTTCCATTTCTTCGTCAGATATTTAACTTTCTTTCATTTTCCCCATCTTCCGTGTGTTTTGGGGAAAACAAGGGTTTCATGTTACATACCTTTGCGAGGAAAACAAAAGTATAAAGTTACAAATTTGGGGCGTAGAGCTAAATTTTCACGTTTGTTCAACGTATTATTGAATTTAAAATGAGCAAAAATCATCGTGAAACACCAGAGTAAAATTTAAAACCTGTCGTGACAAACAGCAATTGTACGTAATTTTTGGACCTTGAATGAAAATACAACCTTGAAACATACACACTGCTAAGGGGAAAAGCCCTAGCAGACTGCCGACGTAAATACCAACCCGAAGTGAACCGTGCAGGTGTAAGTACTTAAGGGACTAACGTGCCAGAGCTACCAACTGCACTCTGCACTATCTGAAATTGTCTCACTAGTTGTAGTACTTCTCTGCGCTGATCTGTCTAAGATAACTATTGACACCGTCTTTCGGTTCGTTAATATCATCAGGAATGACTGTGGTGCATTTATCTACTGATTTATTGGACGTTATAGGACTGGAAGTTCACTTATTCCCTGACCATATTAGTGTGTTTGCAAGGGACGTAAAGTACCAATATCTACGGCGTCAGTTATTATAAGACCCAACGCCTTGTTCTACAAACATCGTTCAATCCAGTAGCAAAAGTCAGACAGATGAAGTAGAAGATAACAAGGAACCTTTGGTACAAACCTTCTTAAATTTCTTAAAGTTCTTGGTTGTAGTACTGTGTCGTGTTTTTTCTAACGTGGGAGTGGTAGTAACTGTGCGAACTACAAGTGACATGTGGTCAACTACCACCAAGTTACTTGGTAAATGTGCGTCTTCATCCTCATACAGACACTTGCTGCTCAGCTAGTAAAGAAAACAAATTATCAATCAGTTATATATGCACCTGCCCAGGCTGCTTACTTTGCTCATATTGACTGTAATTTGATCACAAATGACAGACATGACACAACAATGCACCAGTTACAATAACAACAAGTCAAAAGGAGAATCCAAAAGCAGGAAATACATTTACTCTACTACCCGCTGCTTATAATCTAAAAACTAGCGTGAACAATACCAAAGTGTCCCAGTATCCTCTACTTTTAGTTTGATTGTTACCTGCCATCAAGATCAAAACGGACTTATCAGAAGATAACGATTTCCGTTTTAATAACGCCAACATATACAAAAAAGATCCACTTTCAGAAGCGATGCAAAATTATGAAAACTTAGTTTCATAATCACACACATTGCAGTGCTAATTACACGTGTATGTATAGCTCAGATAGAAGCAACGACCTCAAATACAGTCGATCAAGAATATAAATTAATAAACCGTTACATGCAGGAATGAACATCAAAGGCCGTATTCGACTGGAAAGTGTTATCGGGACGAGAACACCTGTACTGCACCCTCCTCCTGTAACGTGTCCCCCCTCCCCCCTCTTCCGTAACATGTCTTCTTAGTCTTATTTATTCTTATATTCGGAAATTATCTACGAAAGGATTAAACGCTAAAATGTTAAAGCGATCTGTTTGTTATGCTACAGTGTCCTAGGCTTGGCACTGCACGCAACGCCTAATCTATAGTCTGAATTCACCACTGACACCAGGATCACTGTTTCATCAACGGATACAAGCCTTCAGCTACAAATTTTCCGCAAACTTCATAATCTATCGGTACTAAGACTGCTGAGTACACATGTTCAGCCCTGGCTAAATGTCAAGTACATGTCCAGTTAATAGAGGGCCAATGATACGACAAGAAATGTACCACGTGAATGATATCGACCAACTGGTAATACATCATAAAATAAACACTGTGTCCAAACCTTTCTGGGGATCTTTGAACACAGAAACCCTTGAGGAACATGTAAGTCGTTTGACAGCTCAGCTGCATCTTGGTGATCACTTGGTGTAGCTGAGTGAAGTGATTGTGATACGGCCTGCCGCTCATGACCGTTATCTTGATCTGTTAGTGGAGTGTCCCCTTGTGACGATCGACAGGCATGTCTTACAAGGAGCGAGGATAACCTGCTTTGTTCATCTGCTTTCTCTTCTTTCCCTTGACAACCATATGCTTCGCCCATGACCATTACGCTGTTTTCGTTGACGTCTAGACTTTCAGCAACATTTTCCACTTTGCTCACCAGCTGTTTTTTACATTCTAGTGGTTCTAAATCACAGTTACTTGAAGAGTCATGGTTCGTCTCCAAACTGTCTGCAACAATGCTGTCAGCTAGTTCTAAGTTAAGGTTTCCTTGTATCGTGTTTTCAGGTTTGCTTTCATCCACTGATTCAGTTACCAAAGTTATTTCTGCAGTTTCTATGTCCAGTATTTTCCTTTTCTTTGTTGAAGACACACTCTGATTGTCAGGAATTGACTTATCAGCAACACTGTCAGTGCTGCTGCATCTATAGTAGATACAATTTTAAATATGTCAGCACCCTAACTGTGCACCATCTTATTTGAAGCTTGAGCTGTGTTGACAAAGTGACGCTGAAGCCAAAAAACAATGGCAAACTTTATTGTGAAAAAAAAAAAGAAAAAAAGAGAGCGGATCAAATGATAAAACAACTATTGAACTAATATCATGATCTGTCAGTATAGTTTCTCTGGAGTTTATTCTGGATCAACCAATGGACATATTATGTTAAGTATTTATACAATGATAAACGGAATTTAAACAAAAAACATCAACTCTTTTAAACTTATGAATTTCGCGCTGAGTAGTGAACAAGTTAATGAGACAGCTTGAGATATGTCCAGAAATGCATCCAATAAGGAAAATAACGTATTTTTTTTACACGAAACTGACGGATTTGACGAAATCTGGGAAAATGACAAAATCACACGATTAAAGACATGACTTGCTTAGAACTAAGAAGGCCCCCAGAAAGTTGACGAATATGGCAAAGACGACGAATTTGGCGAAAATGACAAATTTGACTTTATCTCGCCAAATCTATTGACAAAATTATACGAGTGAATGTGGCGAGAACATTGTTCAATCCTGTATACCTTTTTCCAACATACGCTGCGTTCATGGATTTGTAGATGTTTGAGCTAGCCAAGCCTTCTGCACATGTGCCTTGCGTTCTGTCATCTTTACAATGCCTCACAGGGATGGGCGGTTTTTTGAACTGAGGAACAAACAATATTTTAATCTGCAACTTCACGGAAGCTTCACGAGAAGACATGCCGAAGCGTAACCCTAAAGCCTATTTTTCATCCCTGGCCATTCAAGTCTTTGTAAACGTGGACATAGTTGTTTAGCATTTAAAATGACAGACGGATAAAATAACAATGTGAACGAGGGTTTCAGATATCTTTACTGCTATCATCCTTTGTGCTGTCAACCTGTGACTTGACATAAGCCCTTAACAAATGGTCACATGACGAACCATATGCTTACCCTGCTGAGGCCATCAACCAGAAAAACATGTCACTCAAGTGTTCGTGGAAATCACACCACAAAATAAGCAGAGTATTATCTGCTCACATGACATCAGTAAGCCAGTGACTAGGGCTAACTCAGTGGGTGTCACTGTGACATCACGCGTTTTACTTCCTCATCGTAAGGCTGCACTTGTGGCCATTAGCATGTAAGCACAAATAATCACTAGAAGAGCGAGACATATCAATTACCTGAACTGTCAACTGTTGTGAGCAAGCCCTTTGCGAAATTATATCTGCAGCTTGAAAGGACTGGCTAACAAGATTCTGTGTTAAAGGTGGTACTAAGGTAAAAGAAATGAGCGTTCAGTTAAGATCACACACCACACCTAAACCTCACACATGTACTAAAATTTACAGGTTATAAGCCGAAGGCATTTTTGCAACTGAAATTCCTGTTATCAAGTAAGGAAGGCATAACATGATGATAAAGAGTTTAGCTGCTGGTGATTTAGTCATGTGCATGTCAAGGGAACAAGAAACACCTCGAGGGATAGTTAACAATCAGACCCGTAGCCCCCAAGGGCTACGGGTCAATAGCCCATGAGGCGAAGCCGAATAGGCTATTGACCCTCGGGGGCGAAGGGTCTGATTGTTTTAGTATCACCCAACTAGTCAGACAGAAAAGGCAATAATAAAGTTAGCAAATGCAAGTTGAAGAAATATTTATTTGGGAATAAAACGAAAGAAAGCGTCACGCTCGATTGCGCCAATTTCGCTACTCGAGGACTACTACTAATAGTCCTCTAGTAGCGTGGCTAATTAAAATGCAGGATTTGTATTAGCCCACTAGTTGGGTGATACAACTGTTCAGAAATAGTGGACTAATGCAGATTCAGCATTTTAATTGGCTACGCTACTAAAGGACTATTAGTAATAGTCCTCGAGTAGCAAAATTGGCACAATCGAGGGTGACGCTTTCTTTCGTTTTATGTCCAAATAAGTATTTCTTCAACTTGCATTTGCTAACTTTATTATTGCCTTTTCTGTCTGACTAGTTGGGTGATACTAAAACAATTAGACCTTTCGCCCTCAAGGGCCACGGGTCAATAGACCGTTCGGGCTACGGGTCTAATTGTTAATTATTACAGTGGAGTCTGTGGTCAAATATTATTTTGTTCAAAAAGGCATACAAACGAGGCGGATGGGCCAATACAAACCAGAATTGACCCTTTCGTTTCGTTTGTATGTCAAACTGCTGATAACTGTACTAAGAGCTATTGAAGTGCCAAAAGGACAATTTCGATATATTAAAATTCAGCGTAAAACAATAGACCTCAGTACAAGGCTCTTGGGAATAACTACAGAGTTTGTGAGGTTTATTCCCCAGAGCCTCGTGCTGAGGTCTATCATGTTAGGCTGAATTTTAATATATCGAAATTGGTCAATAGAAAACCATTTATTTATTTGATAATTTTATTCATGTGTGCATTCCAGTCCATTCATCAATCTATTCATCCATCCACCCATCCGTTTGTCCGCCCGTTCATTCATTTTAACAACCATACGATCAGTTTCTAACAACTAGTAATGAAAACAAAAAACAGCTCTGGCAGTGACACTGGATAATCTAGAAATTATCCAATTGCTGTTCTGCCACATTACAATGACAAAAATCACAAACCAAACAAAAAATACAATGCTGCACAAAAGAGCAAAACTGAATTTGACTCAAAGGAAGCAGGACGTTATCAATGGACTGTTTAGGTGGAACAAAGCTTGGTGTTAACGCATTATTTTTGTACAAACCAGCGGTGATACTTGGATTACAATACTTGTCCAGAGACACAAAGAGCAAGGCCAAACCAAGCTCAGACTCAGGGATAGGACGGCATCTGTGGCTATTAAACAAAATAACAGAAAGAAAAAAGCACACACAAGAAAATACAATGTGCCATAACATTGTTTCAGAAAACATGTGTAGCTGTCAAATTGATTCTACTAATTTAATTCCTCTACCTCAACCTCCTCAAAAAGAATCCAGATTTATAATCCAGACTTAAATGAATCAGTGAAACTCAAACACTCTATGGTAAATAAACACAAATCCAGACACAATCAACACAGGATTAAATTCTCTCTTTAACCACATGGTTTTGTTGACTTCGTCTCGTCATGAACCCTTATTACATAAACAAGTACCAAGAACCTCGGACACAACCTGGCCCATGACCAACCTTTTCAGAGTTTCCATTATGTGCGAGATCCACTGTTGGGAAGCAGGAGGTAATGCGTTTTGTTCTTTAATGTCCACCATCATTACAGATACTCCTGGAGCTACTAAACAATCATCGGTCTCACTCCCAGGAGCATCTCTTAGTAAAGTGTGACCACCACTTGACTCTACTGCATGATGCACTCGCTTGTACTAACAAACACACATTCATAAGTTAGCTGAAAGCTAACAGTTTAGTCACTCACATGTAAACACTTAAACAGGTCTTACAAATTTCACAGCCGTTAGTAGCACTTTCATATAAAAAGTGCCAGAAATGGTAAAATATCTGTAAGTGTGACAATCACCGTTTAACCAAGGCAACACTACGTTTACCTTAATTGTGTTAATGCATTTAATTTAGCTCCAAACTAAAATACTACATTGCAATAACCTCTTACTAAACGTGAGCGAGGCTGTGCTGGGAAATAATTATTGTCCTGAGTTCTTGGCAGTATGGACTGAGTGCATTGAGGTCTGTACAAAAACGACCGAGGGCCAATATTCCAAAGTAAGGCTCAAGCAATCTAGGTTAATAAGTAGTTTATTATATGCAGTTTATTTGTGGGAGGTGGGTGGTCTCATGGTTAGTGCGCTCGATCCCAGAGCGAGTGGTCTGGGTTTGAGCCCTGGCTGGGGACATTGTGTTGTGTTCTTGGGCAAGACACTTTACTCTCTCAGTGCCTCTCTCCACACAGGTGTATAAAAGGGTACTGGCGAATTTAATGCTGGGGGTAGCCCTGCTATGGACTAGGATCCCATCCAGGGGGGTAGCTTCATGCTACAGAAACCGGGATAAGCTCTGATAAGCACTTGGCTTGTATGCAGACTTAACCTTACCTTGTTATATGGCACTCGAAAACAAAAAATACACGGCTTATGACTGTTTCAATGGAAACAGTCTGTATGGCAAGGTCCCAATCAAGAAAGAACCAATCGGAACA
>Ga0126339_10004104_pt1 | contig 10699 bp, 2 predicted proteins | sample OrbTmetagenome_2_FD_92532 | JGI IMG/M metagenome (GOLD analysis project Ga0126339, IMG submission 92532) | Coral microbial communities from Petempiche,Puerto Morelos, Mexico - Orbicella T R C metagenome | ecosystem: Host-associated > Invertebrates > Cnidaria > Coral | place: Petempiche,Puerto...
AAGTTTTGGAAGAAAGTTTAGTTGTAATTGGATAATTATATTCCTGAGAAGACAAAAAGGACATAAATGGGTTCTTGACTTAAAAAACTTGAAATTATTGGAAAACCGGTGCACGCATGTAAACAACTGCAAATTTACCAAGGACAATTCAATACGTGCGATTGTGTAAAAGCGTAAAGTTCAATAATGCATCGAAAAATATTTGGAAACCATTATTTGCACTAATTTAAGTTAGAAATCTACTAAAACAATTAGATTATTTGCTCTCAATTTCTATGAGGCGATAGTTGATTGGGCCTTTGGCCTCATCAACTATCACCTCATAGAAATCTCGAGCTCATAATCTAATTGTTAATTAGAGTGCAGTGGCTCTCAGTTGTCCAGGAAATGGCGACTTTCTTTCATAGTCCTGAAGTTTTGGAGGAAAGTTAAGATACAAATGAATAATTAAATTCTTGAGAAGTCTAAAACAAGGACATTTACGGTTTCTTGGCTTTAAAAACGTGAAATTATTGAAAAAATGGGTGCAGTACATAGACAACTGCAAATTTCCATCAACAGTTCAGTCCGTGCCATTTTGTTTAAGTTTAAAGTTTAATAATACATGGAAAAATAATTTGAAACCATTATTTGCATTCATTTTAGTTAGAATTCTACTAAGATTATTCCCTCTCAACTTCTATGAGGTGATAGTTGATTTGGCCTTCGGCCTCATCAACCAACACCTCATAGAAATCTCGAGCTCATAACCTAATTAAATAGTTCAATGTCCTCAAGCAACTTCAAGTTGATAATTAGTGTAATGTTTGCATTCAAGTCTCTCCGGTGTATAAATGTTCAATTAATAGAAGCTGTTGAACAGTATGTCCCTCCAAAGAGGACATTGTATAAAATTATAACTTTTGGACAGTTGGAAATAGAGTTGACTAGACAAAGCAACAAGGACAGGTTTATTTCTAAATACATAGGAAGATATCAAAAATCTATTCTGACAGTACAGTATTATTTATTACAGAGATGTACATATATTTGTTTGTAAGTTTCTGCATTATCAAGACTTTTCTTGTATGGATGTAGCTCTTATACAGACTAGGTTGCTTTCAATACTTAAAAATATATTTTGTTTAATTTAATGAGGTTTTCCTAGTTACCTGAACCCACTGTAGGAGCTTGCGCTATAAAATGTCTCAGATAAATAACAAGGCCATGATGAAATTTTTTAGAGGCCTGATATTTGAATTCTTAAAAGATTAGAAGGTTTTGCATGATGCAAGTCAATACCATTAAATGATGTCTTGGTTTATGTAACTTGCTTACCAAATAATTTTATTTTAAAGGCTGGGATGGTTATTCCTTGAAGGGATATTTAATTATTACTATGTGTTACTTGTCTTTGTAAGGAAATTTTTCTTACTTGCAAATCTTTTGGAGTTTCCGAATAAAATTACTCATACCAAAAACATGCAAATCTCATTATCAGAAAAGAGTAGTGTGAAATTTCATGTACCATGTAGTATATGTATAAATGCTGTATTTTGTTTTTCATGCAATACCCTTAAATTATGAGAGATATTATGAATCTTTTTTAATTGAATTAATTAACTTAATAAACTAAAATTCTAATTTATGCAATTGTCTCCTTATTGATGAGTCAAATTGAAGCTTAGTCTTACAATACACTTTGTGTAGTTTGCAAATCAGTTTTGCTTTTCAAAGCTTTTTTCTAACTGGAAGAAGAACAGTAGAACCCTACTTATACAACAATTTTGGTGCCATAAAATTGAGGCTGTACAAATAAGGGCCTCTTTACATGACCCTGGGTTACTTTCTAACCCAGGTTGAATCACCACAAAAGGGTACCCCTTTACCAATCAAATCTTTCAGGGTCAGCTCCCCTTGCCAGGTAACCCTCTTCTCGAGATTCTGGTTGACCTGGCTAGAGGAGTTGAAATTTCTTCCAATTTTTTCATGGTAAACACTGGGCCAAAACCTAATCCTGGTTGGTACTTTCACTCAAGTAACCACATGACTGTGTTTTGTTTCTTTTGTACACCATGGCCTACCACCATTCCATTTTACTGGACTTTGTGGGGTTTTTCATTTTTAATAGCCCAAACCTGCATCAGGTTTGATAGTAAACCACATGTTATTACAGACTGACCAGTGGGTGCTATAAAGTGTTTATGTTTTGCTCTTTCTGTGGTGATTCAACCCAGGCTAAAAATCAACCTGGCTCGTGTAAAGGGGTGGTCATTTAAAGAGGTTCATAAAATGTGTTGTTCCAGAAAATATCCCTACCCCCAACCCCACTGAAAATTCCAGTTTAACTTTATACTTTTTCTTGCAAAATTTTGGCATTTGAGACTTGGAAATTCCAGTGACTTCCCAAATGGGGAGTAGAGATAAAATGACCGCCTGGGGAATCTTTTGGGCCAAAAAAACTGAATATCTGTCAGTAATAACGAAGTGGTCGTATCAGTTAATGGGGCTGTCATTAAGGCAGGGTTCCACTGCACTCAAGTTTAGAGGGACACAGTAAGGATAATATTCATCATTAAGTAATGCAAGCTACCTCAAAGAGGAGTATACCCCAAGAACTTCCACAAAACATTCAACTACTGAGGTAAAGTTTAATGACTACATGTAGCTGGCTGCCACAAGTCTCCCTCTGAGGCAGTGGTAAAGTGTTCAAATGATTACAGTGTAATCATGGGTTTTAGCTAAGTCATCCAATAACTGTTTTCCTTGCTGTCCCGTAAACAGAGTTAGAGTATGTGAAACAAAATCTCTGCAAACTGACCTCCTGAGTCGTTTGTGCCATTAGGACTTGATTGACTTGTGAACCTGAAGTACACGCCGTCGCACTCTACAACAGTCTGTCCGCTTGAGCCATACCATGAACTAGCCCCTGTTATCATTGCAGAAATCTTATACTGCACATTCTGTTGTAATGGAACAAGATTATGGAACAGAACATCAAAACCAAAATAGCCACCAGTTTTTTCAGCATCGGTTAGGTATGAGCCTTCCACAGAATAAAGTTCTTCCTGGTCGCTGTCACTGCTTTCCATCACAAAAGACAGCTTGAGACACACCTCATATGAGAAGCCCCTGTTGCCAAACAGGCGGACCCCACCCATGTAAACGGGGGTATCTACTGTAAAAGCTACCCCATCAGGAATACCACTGGAGTAGGCCCAGCCATGACTGACCTGAGGGAATCTTTTACAACGTGAAAATACACGAGGGGGAACTAATTTCCGTGCTCGCTTCGAAAATTTAAGACTACTTATCGACACAGAACTGAACCACATAAACAATTCGATGACGTCGTCTTTGGAAAGCAGGCCAGATTGAGGTACTTTTCGTGCAAACTCCTCCTGTGTCATCAGGGGAAAGCGAATATTGCTCACAATCTCTTCGCCTGTTACTTTCCTTTTATTATCTGTGGAAGGCTCGATCTCTTGCCTCGCACACTCTACCACTGCCCAGCGCTCAACAGCTTCAAAAAGGTTAATTTCGTGTACTGTGAGGCAATCGCGTTGGACTATCTCTTGAAGCAGTTCTTTCGTAACAGACGAGAATGTTTCCGATCTCAATGCCTCCTCTGCGCTCGCATCCACAACTTCCCAGCAGCGAAGCACAAGTTCGTTGTCTTCGAATTTTCTGGCATGAGGTAAGATGTCGAAGACGTTTTCAGGCGAAAGATTTTCGGTCAAGAAATTCGTGCAAGCGACCTCAAGTTCGGGGATCATGTACTTTTTGGCCAAGTAAGAAACCTGCATCACACAACTTCCAGTCAGTTTTACTTCGTCGCAATACAAAAAGCGAAGGAATTCAAGAAAACCTTCAGAATCACAGTCAGGGAGCTCGACTTTGTTCTTGCTCTCCGCCAGTTCACCGTAAAACATGGCGTACAAGACTGGACTGCTTACAGCTAACACGAACTTGTGAGCTGAAAAGATGACTTCCGCTCCTGAAAGATCCTTGGTCACAAAAGAAATATCACTCATCAAAGGATTATTCAGCATAAACGCCACTCGCTCTCTGATGGTCTTTCTTTTAGTCTGCCAGACTTCAACCTCGTTGGACGCCATAGGATTCTCAGTCAACGTAATTTGGTATCGAAAAGCTCTTCCCTCTTACTTGGTTCTTGTCTCTGTGGTCTCTATAGTCTTACATGAAGGAAATACCGTCTCTTCGTTGTATTCATTCTCGTTCCCATAGCCCTTTTCGCTTCTCTTAGCCGGCGGGGCCTTGGCAGGTCCCAGTCCTAGATTCTAGGACTTCCCGGTCTTCATGTATGCAGCAGGATTCGAGGAATCTTTGTCTCAGACCTAAGTTGTATCAATCTGAAGAGTGTCAATACTGGTAATCAATACACAATGAGGTGAGATTCAATACTCAAAAGTAGCGAGAGTCGGCATTTTCTTAATACTCCTTAACACTTAACACTTAAACTATGCGTCCCTCGACAAGGTGTTGTCAGAGCTTGAGGTCAGGTTTACTAGGTGGAAATCAGACCAGGAAATACTCTGTACATGTGCTTTGGGAGATACGTGTTACAGGAAGACGCCTGATAAAGAAAGCGTCTCCCCCATCGCTGAGTTTTACGAAATCGACGGCGAGATTCTGGGAGCCGAGCAGAAAATGTACGCTATTTTTCGATGAGGGCGGGTTCCACTTACAACTGTTTCAGGAATACTGCAGAAAATGCATGAGAACACGAACTATTTGATATGTTGTCAGAGTTTTCCAATGTGGTGAATATTCTCAGTTGTAGTGATACCTGCTGCATCGTATTCTGCAGAGCGCGAATCATTCACTGCGTGGCGCAGAATAAGAACCTACCTCCGTAGCAACATATGGGGCAACAGCTTGTCAGTAACATCGCACTGATTAAAGGAGCTCGGTCACAGTATTTTGAGTTATTTTGGCCACACACAAAATTACCTTTAAATGGTAGGAAACTGAAAATAACTGTTTAATAAGATAGAAAAACACCAAAGAGATAATGATAAACCATAAAGGAACAAGAATGGCTAATGATAAAGAAGATTAACACGGATCATCCAAACGACGAATTTGAAAATTGAGGCTAAACTTTTCAATATGCGGAAACCGTCACTGAGTTCCTTTAACACTGAAAGGAATACGGCCAGCTCTGAACTAAACAATGACATGGATTGTATTATTGATATTTTCGGCCGTCGCAATGGCAGAGACAGTTATTTCCGTTTCAACGTGATCTATATGATAGATTCATATATACAAGAATACATTCAGTCTCACCATGGATTGAAATGTAACTGAGAAAAAACTTGGGAAACTTGGGAAAATTTTTTGGGAAAGTGATTCACCGCCCCCAACTACCCCACAAAACCTGGAAAAAATTACCCTTAAGCTTACGCCTGTGAATGGGGTTTCATTAGCCATTCTCTACCACAATTTCCTTCGGCTGAAAAGAAAAGTGAAAGAAAAAAGGCAATGATGACGTGAGACGGACGACAATGGGCCACTTTTATAACAAATAACTGTACCAAGACCAGAGATAAATTCAATGGAATACAGGTTAAAATTGTAAGTGCATTGAAAATATGTTCAACGAGATCGTATGGATAGGAAAACAGCGCGAGCTAGAAAGCTATAGGACCCCTATAGACTGAATGGTGCCTGACTTGAAACTGAAATTAGCGTTAATTTCCCCAGCATTTATGAATTGCGTCACTCGCTGCGGATTGGCGGGCTTTTTGTTGCGTTATCTTGCCTTGAAAATTAGCAAGTTATCACGGAAAGATGATATCTGTCTCGCTCAGGGATTAAAATAATATTTTGAAAGGTTGTAGGCTCGACTTGCGGATGGCGCGAGTGAAGATATGACTAATTTATGCTCAGTTTAGTGATGAAAGACCTGAGAGGCTTTTCCGGATATTCTGCCAGACTGTTCACAGATTGTTTTTCTTTTCAAGCAGGTGAATTAGCGTGTATTGGATAAAATTCATTATTAGAGGCAATGTTTATCATTGTTATCTATATGGTGGTAATGTATAATCGATGGCTGATCTACGGATTGAAAGTGATATGGGTTACTGGCGGCGCCTACGTCTGACTACGTAAGTTTTATTTCAGAAATCATACCGGAAAGCAATCGTCCTACCTACACGTTACAGTAAAAATTTTTACTGATTATGCAGGGAAATATAAACTGAACTGAAATGAATAAAAGATTACTTTTTCGTGTTCGCAGTCTATTTTAATAACTGTTAAATGACTTGGCCTCAAGGCTTTTATTAAGTCCGACCTTTAATAGCCTACGACTACGTATAAAACCATCCATCACCGCCCCGAGCCTTTTTGAGAGCGTTAAGAAGTTAGGGGTTTTTTAAAACATAAATATTGCCCAGGCATGTCTGGGGGAAAAATTCAAAAAAAAAAAAAAGGTTTTCGCGAACGTTCTGAGTATCTCTTTTAAATAACTTATATATTTACAAAATTAATTACACAATACAAATACTTTTTAACATTCCAGATGCATAAAAGCACATAAAAAACAAAACGATTAAATTTTAAGACGTCCACAAGTAATTTATCCTCACATTTTCAAGAACGAAATCTACACGCTAATAAGAAATACATTTCTTTGCGAACCATTTTGTTCATAAATCCATAAATCCAAGGGTTTAAAACTGCGCTCGTGTAAGCCAGGAAAGTGTAAAACAGATACACTTGACGAGGAAACCATTCAGTTTGTGTTGTGTCAATGATATCAATAATCACGCACGGAACCCAACAAAACGCAAATCCTAAAATAATCACGAGCACAATTTTGGACAGTTTCACTTCTTCTCGGCTTAAAATCGACCTAGAATCGTGCTCCCCTCGGGTTGCTTCGTACTCTCGGCGATTGGTCCGAATAGTGTGCAAAACTCTGACATAGCAGGCGAAGATTATAATGGTTGGAAACGCTACAAAGAACACACTGAATATAATCGTGAACCGTAGGCTTTGTTTAATAGTTGCAAACGTCATAACGCAGATGGCTTTTCCAGGATGAAAAATGTATCTCGATGAAAGTGAAACTACAAGAGTGCCCATGATGACAGCAGTTAACAGACTGACAGCCATAATTATTAGTAACGTTTTCCGCTTCGAGAAGAAACGTTTGTATAGCCAAGGACGAACAACATTTAGGTTCCGATTTGTTGCTGTTAAGGTGATGATTTGAAGAGATTGGAAAACCAGTAAGTGAATGCTGAATCCTTGAATTTGGCAAACTAGCTCGCCGAACGGCCAGTAATCCATCATAAGCGCTCCCAGTGTTAAGGGCATCGCGACAGATGCTAACAATATGTCCGTCACACAGAGTGCCACAATGAACATGTTCGTAATAGTTCGTAAAACAGGTCTTCTGTAAACCGTTATGCAAACCAGTAAATTTCCTCCCAGAGATAAAACATTGATGAGAAAAAGCAGAGAAATTTCGACGATCTTAAGTGCCAAATGCCGTGATCCAAGCGTATTTTTAGGACCAGTCTCCAGAGAAATGTTAGACATTGTTGCGCGGATGTAGTGTGACTATAGTAAATGAAGGCAAACTAACTATCAACGGTATTTGTTATGGATGTATGCTAATATCATCAAGTGGTGGGCGGGGAAAACAAGTCAATTGAACTGAGGGCAGGAATTTGCATTTTAAATTCAAAAGAAACAAAGACTTTTCCGTGATACATGATACTGGTGTGTGCGGCTTTAGCTGTTTCCTTGCAAGGATTAGATGAAATGACCTTGTCGCGCTGTTAACTTCTGCTAGCCTATGCTTGCAAGTATACCGTGGCAGGAAAAAAATTAATTATCAAAGTTCTCTGAGAGAATTTCAAAAATGAAACATGCTTTAATAACACGATTTAGCAAAACTGTTTTTCATCTCTACCGTCATTTCCATTTTCACCATCGATTTACTGTCGCAGAAAACTCCTTTTGTATTTGAGTTTATAAACAACCATTGTTACGTGACCGGTGGGCGGTCTTCCATTCATTTTGCAAACTTCTATAATCATTCTGGAAATTTCAAGGAGACTGAAGAGTCTGAAGAGGGAAGGCAAAAATAGCAGCCAGATGGCTACATCGTTTGCTATAATGTTTATGGCTGAAACGTGCTGCAACCGACTAAATCAATTCATAACAAGCTGCACACAAATAACAAAAGACCACGTCTCACGTTATAGAGGATCATGGGTGATGCAACCAAAAATTGCACGAACTATGTTTTTTTAACGGAAGTATTAAATCAAAATCCGATCTCTACCTCAAGGCGGAGTCCAATTCCACAGTGCAAAAGGTGATTCCAATTCCGTCTGAGATCACACTCGAGAAAATTGATCTTTTTTTTCAGTTGTACTCCCCTAAAGGCCCTTGCAGTTCGGAAAAAATTGTCATATATCACTCATAGTATTAATCCTTAATTGCATTCGCATTCGTACGATTACCTCTGCAGATCGAGTATTCTTCTTTTGGGTGTCACCCATGAAACCAGAACATTACAGTGGAACCCCCATAAAGCGGCCACCCTCAGGGAAATGGGAGGAGAACACTAATATCGGGAATTTTCACGAAACTTAGTTCAAACGTCAATTAAAAACATGCCTGAAGGCTTGTGACTACTGTTGTACATAATATAGACTACGTATCACTGTTTTTCTGGTTCACTTGTCACGACAATATTATATCTTTTGAAAATCACGTGGTCTGCACTGAAGTCATATTTTTTGCCATCGGGTTAATGGCTTAGTCCCGTGACAACAACCACAACAAACGTGTGTTTGAAAGTTTTCATCAGTCGTGACTTTCAACTTCGGACACTTATCTGCCATTACTTTTTCCAAACCAAAACCCAGCGGGTCCCAGCGATGTGTATTAAATAAGGGTTTCCTTTTTAATAGAAATTTTACTGACAATAATTTCGGGACTTTGATATCTGGCTGCTTAATACGGGTTGGCGGCTTAATAGGTTCGACTGTATGCTCAAAATTATGCTTGAATTCAAAGTTATTATGCTCCTAAAATGACCCTTTTCTATCGCGTAGTAAACATACTGTTGCACAATCTTTTACATTTCTGATCCCCCTTTCCCCGGACTTTTGACAAATATCAGTTACATTGATCATCATTTTGCCAAGCAATTTTTTTTTAACTTTGTACCACTTTTTGCAAGTTTGCGAAAAAACACCTTTGGATATAGTTCCGACAGTGAGGTGCAAGGAGGGTGTTGCGTTGTATTCTCGTTTTAAATTGGTTACTGCTAGACTAAAAAATCAGTGATCAAGAATAGCTCACATCACATGGTCAAGAGAATATGATATCATATATTTATATATAAAGTATAATGTGACTTTTTAGTTTATAAATTTATGAATAACATCGAGCATGTTTCTGACAAATAATACTCGCCTACTTGGCCCCAGTCTCTTTATACTCAACGTGCGTGACATAATAAGTGTGCGACATTCCCGTAAACCCGCGATTGGACCGCGAACTAAACCTTAAAGTCCGCAAAGAGTCCTAAGAAGTGAGTTTTTATTGATCATGAGAAGTATTGGATCTCATTCCGCATGGTGATCCACTGCATCTAACTCATTTTCACGCAAATGCGCTTATTTGCACCGTAATTAATGAGACTTTCTTGTCTCATGGTCTTCAAAGAGTTGATGTAAAACCTTCCTGAGAGAGCATGAAAAAGCGTGGTAGCGAATCGAAAAGTCTGGCCCGGTGGTAAGCATTTCCTAGCAATGACCGGTTCAAAATTTATTTTCTACAAAGTAGTGCTGACATCAGTCTGCTGACATCAATGTTATAAAATCAATTGTGTTCTTTCAGTCAACATCCGACGTGGCCATTCAGTACCAGGCACACTGCTCCACATGACTTCAACTCTCAGAGAAATAATTAGCGCGTGGCTACAATCAGGAGAATGAATATCAAGAACAACAATTGCAGAATGCTCAATGATTGCTTTTCAAAAGTAAAGGAAACATAGCTGGCAACAATCGATATAAATTATGAAAGTGCCGGGTAGGTGCTTACAATTCCAGGCTCACAGTACAAGTCCTCAGTAACTCGGCAATCTACGGGATGCCATTCATTATACAGACTCGCATGATCTCTTTCAAACAATACTAATGGTTTTTAAATTGTCTGGTTCATTGTTAATTATTTCGCTTTAATGAAAACGGTGCTAATGAAAAAGGATGTAAGCAACTATTTTTATTAGATACGAATTATCTTTCCGGAATAACTTCTAGGCGGTTGTTTTTAGTTTACTTAATGCGCGAGATGTAGGTGGGAGTAGTTTGCCAAAAAGCTTTTCTTCTACACCGCAAACAATTGCCATCTCCCAGCATAGATCACGGAGCAGCAGGTCAAAGCCCCACGCACTTTTCAAGCGTCCCACTGGGATTGACGTTTATCTAAAATTGAGTTGAATTTTGCATTGAACAGCATGGCCCTCTGACGGTATCACATCCAACCTTCCCATCATGCGCCGCGCGTATGTCACATTGAGTGTGTTTGCCACTGTATTTTTTTATGCAATGCTTTTGACCCGGGGGGGGGGGGGGGGGACTCCAAAAAAATTTGGGGGGGGGGGTGGGGCCCCGCTTCCAAAACCCTTCACTGCCCCAAAATTTCAAAACCCCTTTTTTGC
>Ga0126339_10004105_pt1 | contig 10699 bp, 9 predicted proteins | sample OrbTmetagenome_2_FD_92532 | JGI IMG/M metagenome (GOLD analysis project Ga0126339, IMG submission 92532) | Coral microbial communities from Petempiche,Puerto Morelos, Mexico - Orbicella T R C metagenome | ecosystem: Host-associated > Invertebrates > Cnidaria > Coral | place: Petempiche,Puerto...
CGCGGCGGCAACATTGAGAGAGACCGTCGAGGGAGACATGGGACCGACAGTCATGCCCCGTTGCGGTTTCGCGCGTGCCATCCTGCTGACGACCGTCCTGGTCGTGTCGCCGGGGTGGATCGGTCCGGCCGGAGCCGCGGAGACCACTTTCGTTGTCGGCACCGAGGATCTGCCGTTGATGCCCGGCCTGCGCCAGGTGCCCGACACCGGCGTGGTCTTCGAGACCGGTCGCGGTCGTCTCGTCGAGGCGTATGCCGTCGGTACGATCACGTCCGCTCAGGTGCGCGCCTTCTACGCCGCCACCTTGCCGCAGTTGGGCTGGCGGGCGGCGGGCGGCACCGCGTTTCACCGCGAGGGCGAGGTCTTGCGGATCGAGGTGCTGCCCGGGACCCAGCCCCGCACGGTTCGCTTCCGTATCGCCCCCGGACCGTGAGCATGGTCGTGATGCGGGGGCGTGATCCCGTCACCCTATGCGACGGAGCGTGCGGGCGCCTGCCGTCTCCCACGGTTGGCTTGCATTTTTGCCTTTTCTTGAGCGGATCGTCGCGGCACTCTCGCCGCGATCCCCGCCGTGATCCCGCGTGTTGACCGAGCCCGTCCGGTGGAGCACGCGCGTGCGGCCTCTCTCATCATTCCCCGATCCCGTCCTCGCGGCGAACGAACGGAGCGCAACCTCATGGCCTACGAGAACATCCTGGTGGAAGTCCACGGCAAGGTGGGCGTCATCCTCCTGAACCGGCCGAAGGCTCTGAACGCCCTGTCCAAGGGTCTGGTGCGCGAACTGGCCCAGGCGCTCGACGCCTTCGAGGCCGACCCGGAGATTGGGGCCATCGTGCTGACCGGCAGCGAGAAAGCCTTCGCCGCCGGGGCCGACATCAAGGAAATGGCCGGTAAGTCCTACATGGACGTCTACATGGAGGACTTCATCACCGTGGATTGGGAACGCACCGCCCAGTGCCGCAAGCCGGTGCTCGCCGCCGTGGCCGGTTATGCCCTGGGCGGGGGGTGCGAACTGGCCATGATGTGCGACTTCATCCTGGCCGCCGAAAACGCCAAGTTCGGCCAGCCGGAGATCACCATCGGCACCATCCCCGGTGCCGGGGGCACCCAGCGCCTGACGCGCTTCGTGGGCAAGTCCAAGGCCATGGAAATGTGCCTGACCGGGCGCATGATGGATGTCCAGGAGGCCGAACGCGCCGGTCTGGTCAGTCGCATTGTCCCCGTGGACGACCTGAAGGACGAGGCCATCAAGACCGCGAGCAAGATCGCCGACCTGTCCCTGCCCATGACCATGATGGCCAAGGAATCGGTCAACCGTGCCTATGAGACTACGCTCGCCGAGGGTCTCCGGTTCGAGCGCCGGGTCTTCCATGCCACCTTTTCCACCGCCGATCAGAAGGAAGGCATGGCCGCTTTCGTGGAGAAGCGCCAGCCCGACTTCAAGAATGCGTAAGGTTTTGGTCGCGTCGGGACGGTTTGTCTCAGCCATGGCCTTGGGGTGCGCGCGCCCCGCAGGGGCAGCGCACCGCCCCGTCGCGATTTGGTGCGCTGCCGACCGCTGAAACGGCCGTCGCGCGCACCTTCGCTATGAGAAGAGTCGCGCCGGCCGTGTCCGACACGCCAGGACGTATCGAACACAGGCCAAACCGTTCAAAGGTCCTTGGAAGCCGTGGCGATCATGACGTGCTCCGACGAAACCCGTGCTCCTGTCATCGGCATCACCGCTGACGCCGAGGACGGCGGCGGCTACTCGCCGCTGCCCTGGTACGCGCTACGCCAGAACTACGCGTCCGTCATCGCGGCGGCTGGTGGGGTGCCGCTGATCCTGCCGCACGAGCCGGCATTGGCCGAGCGCTACCTCGGCCTGATCGATGGCCTGATGGTCACCGGCGGTGCCTTCGACGTGGATCCGGCGCTGTTTGGCGCCGAGACCCGCCATGATAGCGTCACCCTGAAGGCCGGCCGCACCGACTTCGAACTGGCGATCCTGCAGGGCGCCTTGACCCAGGATATGCCGGTGCTGGGCATCTGCGGGGGACAGCAGCTTCTGGCCGTGGCCCTGGGCGGGACCCTGATCCAGCATATCCCCGACGTGGTGCCGAACGCCCTCGCCCACGAGCAGCCCAACCCGCGCACCGAGCCGGGGCACACGGTCACCATCGCGCCCGGAACCCTGCTGGCGCGGGTGACGGGACAAGCCAAGGCGGCGGTCAACAGCGCGCACCACCAGTCGGTGGATGCGGTGCGACCACCGGTGGTGGTCAACGCCTGGACCGAGGATGATGGGGTGATCGAGGGCATCGAGGACCCCACCCGGCGCTTCTGCCTGGGGGTGCAGTGGCACCCTGAGTACACCATTGATCCCGCCGACACGGCGATTCTGCGGGCCTTCGTGCGCGCCGCGGCGGGGGAAGGGGTGTGATGGTGGGACGCATCCTGGCATCTGTTGATGTCTTAGGATGGGGTGTTGTCTGAACTCTGAGAGTCTGCCCTGTGTCTCTACCCGTCATGCTCTGGTTCCGTCGCGACCTGCGCCTGTCCGACCATCCCGCCCTGATGGCGGCGGTGGAGAGCGGTCGCCCGATCCTGCCCGTCTATGTGCTGGACGGCGAGGATCCGGCCAACACCACCCGCCCCCTGGGTGGCGCGGCGCGATGGTGGCTACACGGATCGTTGGCGGCCTTGGCGGCGGCTTTGGGGGCACGCGGGTCGCGCCTGATCCTGCGGCGCGGCCCGGTCTTGCGCGCTTTGTCCGATCTGGCGACCGAGACCGGCGCCGACTCGGTCTTCTGGACTCGTCATGCCGGCGCCGACGAGAAATCCCTGGCCGATGCCCTGGCCGAGCGTGGGATTCAGGCGCGCCGTTTCCGGGGGACCCTGCTGTTCGAGCCGGAGGGCGTTCGCACCAAGCAGGGCACCCCCTTCCGCGTGTTCACGCCGTTCTGGAAGCATCTCCAGACCCTGGAGCCCCCCGCCCGGCCGCTGCCGGCGCCCGCGCGGATTCCAGCACCGGAGACGTGGCCGGCCACCGAAGCCTTGGCGGACTGGGCGCTGCGGCCCACCCGGCCGGACTGGGCCGGCGGTCTGCGCGCCACCTGGACTCCGGGGGAGGCGGCCGCCCGCGCGCGGTTGGTCGCCTTCCTGGATGACGGCGCGGCGGGCTACGCGGAAGGGCGTGACCGGTTGGCCGCCGAGGCCACGTCGCGTCTTTCGCCGCATCTGCGCTTCGGGGAGATCAGCCCGCGCACGATCTGGCACGCGGTGCGCGACCGGCCATGGGATCGTGGGGCCGAGTCCTTCCTGCGCGAGGTGGGTTGGCGCGAGTTCTGTCACCACCTGCTGCATCAGGCTCCGGACATGACCGATCGCCCCTTGCAGGCGGCTTTCGCGCGCTTTCCCTGGTGCGACGACCCCGACGGGCTGGCCGCCTGGCAAAAAGGTCTTACCGGCTACCCCGTGGTGGACGCCGGGATGCGTCAGCTCTGGCATACCGGATGGATGCACAACCGGGCGCGTATGATCGTCGGTTCGTTCCTGATCAAGGACCTGCTGATCGACTGGCGCGCGGGCGAGCGCTGGTTCTGGGACACCCTCGTCGACGCCTGTCCGGCCAACAATCCCGCCGGTTGGCAGTGGGTGGGCGGCTGCGGCGCCGATGCCGCGCCCTACTTCCGGGTGTTCAATCCGGTGCTCCAGGGCGAGAAGTTCGATCCGGACGGCGCCTATGTGCGTGCCTGGGTTCCCGAGCTGGCGCGCCTGCCCGACCGCTGGCTGCACCGTCCCTGGGAGGCCGGTCCCCTGGCACTGCGCGAGGCCGGGGTGCGTCTGGGCGAGACCTATCCTCAGCCCCTTGTTGACCACGCGGCCGCCCGCGACCGTGCCTTGGCGGCGCTGGCCGAGATCAAGGGCGCGGCCTGACTTACGAGGGGCCGTAATACCCCCGATACCAGTCCACGAACCGCCGCACCCCCACCTCGACAGGTGTCCGGGGCGCGTAGCCGGTGACCGCCGTCAGGTCGGAGACGTCGGCCCAGGTTGCCGGTACGTCGCCGGGCTGCATGGGGCGCATGTCCTGAATGGCCGTCACCCCGAGCGTCTCTTCCAGCAACTCGATCAACCGCAGCAGGGGCACCGGCCGGCCGTTGCCGATGTTGTGCAGGGCGAAGGGGGCGATGGGGCTGCCGGCGGGGTCGGGGTCGGTGGCGGGGGTGTCCGAGGCCGGCGCGGGCTGTGGAGCGGCTTGGGGTGCGGGGGGCGCCTCGGCCACCGCCAGCAGGCCGGCGACGATGTCGTCGATGTAGGTGAAGTCCCGCGCCATCTGCCCGTCGTTGAACACCCTGATCGGCTCGCCGGCCAACATGGCGCGGGTGAACAGGAACAATGCCATGTCCGGCCGGCCCCAGGGGCCGTAGACGGTGAAGAACCGCAGCCCCGTGCACGGCAGGCCATGGAGGTGGGCGTGGCTGTGGGCCATCACTTCGTTGGCGCGCTTGGTGGCGGCATAGAAGCTCAAGGGGTGGTCGGCCGGCGCGTGCGGGCTGTAGGGCTGGATGCCGTTGGCGCCGTAGACTGAACTGGTGGAGGCGAAGACAAGATGTTCCGGCGGGTGCGTCCGGCAGCCTTCGAGAACATTGAAGAAGCCGATGAGGTTGCTATCCAGGTAGGCGCGCGGGTTCTCCAGGCTGTGACGCACACCGGCCTGGGCCGCCAGGTGGATCACAAGGCGCGGCCGGTGGCGGTCAAACAGCGCCATCACTCCGGCGGCATCCGCGAGGTCCAGGCGCGTCTCGCTGAACCGGGGGAAGGGCCGCAAGCGCTCCGTCCGGGCCACCTTGAGACTGGGGTCATAGTAGTCGGAATAGTTGTCTAGACCGAGGACGGTCTCTCCTTTTCGCAGAAGAGCCATGGCCACATGGTGACCGATGAAGCCGGCCGAGCCGGTGACCAGGATCGACATGAGGGAGCACGGACCTCCGGTGCGAGGACGGGACGGGGTTGCCTTGCGGCGGTGGGGCAGAGATGGCACAAAACGCCCTCGGGATGCCACCCGTTCGAGGCCCACGGTCGCGGCCGGCGGCGGTGGTGCGCGAAGAGAGGGAGTTTGGGTCTATGAGCAAACCCGTTCGCAAGGCCGTGTTTCCGGTTGCCGGCCTGGGTACCCGTTTCCTGCCGGCCACCAAGACCATGGCCAAGGAGATGTTGCCGGTGGTGGATAAGCCACTGATCCAGTATGCCGTGGAGGAGGCGGCGGCGGCCGGCATCGAGTTCTTCATCTTCGTCACCGGCCGCGGCAAGCATGTGCTGGTGGAGCATTTCGATCATGCGTTCGAGTTGGAAAGCCAACTGGAGACACGTGGCAAGACCGACGCCTTGAATGGTTTGCGGGACGCCATCCCCGACCCCGGCCGGGTGTTCGCCACCCGCCAGCACAATCCCTTGGGCCTGGGCCACGCGGTGTGGTGCGCGCGCGGCTTCATTGAGGCCGACGAGCCCTTCGCCGTCATCCTGCCCGACGACTTGATCCTGTCCGAGCGCCCGGTCGTCGGCCAGTTGATCGAGGCCCACGCCGAGGTGGGCGGTAATGTGGTCGCCGCCGTCGACGTGCCGCGCGATCACACCAACCGCTATGGTATCCTCAAGGTTCAGCACGACGATGGGCGCCTGGCCCGCGCCGATGGCCTGGTGGAGAAGCCCAAGCCAGCCGAAGCCCCCTCCACGTTGTCGATCATTGGCCGCTATGTGCTGGATGGCAGTGTCATGGAGGAACTGGGCCGCATCGGCAAGGGCGCCGGCGGCGAAATTCAGTTGACCGACGGCATGGCGGCGACCATCGACGCGGGTGTGCCGTTCCACGGTCTGCGCTATGAGGGGACAAGGTTTGACTGCGGTGACAAGGTGGGCTTCCTGCAAGCCAACATGGCCTTCGCCCTGCAGCGCCCGGAGATGCGCGCGCCGGTGGCCGCGTTTATGAGGGAGATGGTCGCCACGCTCTAGGGGTAGGGGGGAGACCGGGGCGCGCTGTCACGGATCCGTCATGCCCGCCCGCCGAGGGGGAATGCTATTCGGTCTGGCCCAGGGGGGTCTCTTCGGTGTACAGCGACGCCGCAGGCGCCGCCCAGCCAGATCCGGCGACCGGGACGTAACCCGGGACGTAACCCGGGATGTGGGGGGCCCTTGTCGCCTGTCAGGCAATGGAGGAAGTCAGTCCGTCATGCGCATTTCCATGATCGGCACCGGTTATGTGGGCTTGGTGTCCGGCACCTGCTTCTCGGAATTCGGCGTCGAGGTCATCTGCGTCGACAAGGACGCCGGTAAGATCGATCGCCTGAACAGCGGCGAGATTCCCATCTACGAACCCGGCCTGGACGCCCTGGTGGCCAGCAACGTGGCTGCCGGGCGGCTGTCGTTCACCACCGATCTGACCGCCGCCGTGGCCAAGTCGGACGCCGTGTTCATCGCCGTCGGCACGCCCAGCCGTCGCGGCGACGGCCACGCGGACCTGTCCTACGTCTATGCCGCCGCGCGCGAGATCGCCACCGCCATGAACGGCTATACGGTGGTGGTCACCAAGTCCACGGTGCCGGTGGGCACGGGCCGCGAGGTGGCGCGCATCATCCGCGAGGAGCGCCCGGACGCCGACTTCGACATGGTCTCCAACCCGGAGTTCCTGCGCGAGGGCTCGGCCATCAATGATTTCATGCGCCCGGACAGGGTGGTCATCGGGACAGACAGCGAACGCGCCCAGCAGGTCATGCGCCAGCTCTACCGGGTGCTGTACCTGATCGAGACGCCGATCCTGTTCACGTCCCTGGAAACCTCGGAACTGATCAAGTACGCGGCCAACACCTTCCTGGCCACCAAGATCACCTTCATCAACGAGGTCGCCGACCTGTGCGAGCAGGTGGGCGCGGATGTGCACGACGTCGCCCGGGGCATCGGTCTGGATGGTCGCATTGGCCGCAAGTTCCTGCACCCGGGGCCGGGCTACGGGGGCTCCTGCTTCCCCAAGGACACCCTGGCGCTGGTCACCACGGCGCGCGACTCGGGCAGCCCGTTGCGTATCGTTGAGACGGTGGTGGACATCAACGCCAAGCGCAAGCGCGCCATGGCCGACAAGATCGTGGCGGCCTGCGGTGGCGCGGTGGCCGGCAAGACCATCGCCATCCTCGGCTTGACCTTCAAGCCCAACACCGACGACATGCGCGACTCTCCCAGTCTGGACATCGTCCCGGCGCTGTGCGAGGCGGGCGCCACGGTGCGTGCGTTCGATCCCGAGGGCATGGACGAGGCCCGCGCCCTGTTGCCGGACATCACCTATTGCGAGGATGCGTACGACGCCATGACCGGCGCCGACGCCCTGGTGATCCTGACCGAGTGGAACGAGTTCCGCGCGCTGAACCTGACGCGGGTCAAGGAGGCCCTGACGGCGCCGGTGATGATCGACCTGCGCAACGTCTACAGCCCGGCCGACATGGTGGCGGCCGGCTTCCAGTACACCAGTGTCGGGCGGCCGACGCCACCGACCGCTTGAGTTCGATCTTGACCCACACGCCCGCATCGGAGGAGCGCCGCCCATGAGCGACATCCGCACGGTCGCCACAACCCCCTTCGAGGGTCAGAAGCCCGGGACCTCGGGCCTGCGCAAGAAGGTGACGGTCTTCCAACAGCCGCACTATCTGGAAGCCTTCGTCCAGTCGATCTTCGACGCCGTGCCCGGAGGGGCGGGGGCCACCCTGGTGTTGGGCGGCGATGGCCGCTACCACAACCGCGCGGCCATCCAGATCATCCTGCGCATGGCCGCCGCGAACGGGGTTGCCAAGGTGCTGGTGGGCCGCGACGGGTTGTTGTCCACGCCCGGGGCGTCCTGCGTGATCCGCGCCCGGGGCGCCTGGGGCGGGATCATCCTGTCGGCCAGCCATAATCCAGGTGGCCCCGATGGCGACTTCGGCATCAAGTTCAACCCGAGCAATGGCGGACCGGCGCCGGAGCGTGTGACCGACGCCATTTACGCCCGCACCCGCGAGATCACCGAATACCGGATCGTCGAGGGCACCAACGTGGACCTGTCCGTGGAAGGTGCGTCCCAGATCGGCCCGATGGTGGTGGAGGTCATCGACCCCGTGGCCGATTACGCGGCGTTGATGGAGCGGCTGTTCGACTTCGAGGCCATCCGGGGGCTGATCCGGGGCGGCTTTCGGCTGTGCTTCGACGCCATGCACGCCGTCAACGGCCCCTACGCGCACGAGATCCTGGAAAACCGCCTGGGGGCGCCCGAGGGCACGGTGATCAACGGCACCCCGCTGGAGGACTTCGGCGGCGGTCACCCCGACCCCAACTTGGTGCATGCCCACGATCTGGTGGCGCGGATGTTCGGCGATGACGCCCCCGGCCTGGGCGCGGCCAGCGATGGCGACGGCGATCGCAACATGATCCTGGGCCAGCGCTTCTACGTCACCCCCAGTGACAGCCTGGCGGCGTTGACCCTGAATGCCACCCAGGTTCCGGGCTACAAGACCGGGATCGCCGGCGTGGCCCGCTCCATGCCCACCAGCCAGGCCGTGGACCGCGCCGCCCAGGCCGTGGGCGTACCCTGCTTCGAGACCCCTACCGGCTGGAAGTTCTTCGGCACCCTGCTGGATGCCGGCAAGGCGACCCTGTGCGGCGAGGAAAGCTTCGGCACCGGCTCCGATCACGTGCGCGAGAAGGACGGCCTGTGGGCGGTGCTGTTCTGGCTCAACCTGGTGGCCGTCACCGGCCGATCGGTCGAGGACCTGGTGCGCAACCTGTGGCGACGCTGCGGGCGCGTCTACTACACGCGGCACGACTACGAGGGGGTGGACAAGGCCGCCGCCGAGGGCTTGATGGAGGGTTTGCGGGCGCGTCTGTCCGATCTGGCTGGCACCGCACAGGGTGGGCGGGCCGTGCGCGTGGCCGACGACTTCGCCTACACCGACCCGGTGGATGGCTCCACCGCCGCCCGCCAGGGGGTGCGGATTCTGTTCGAGGATGGGGCCCGTGTGGTTTATCGTCTGTCGGGCACAGGGACGGAAGGGGCGACGTTGCGGGTCTACATCGAACGGCCCGAGGATGACGCCGCCCGCCACGACCTGGATACCCAGGCGGCTCTTGCGGATCTGATTCACGTGGCCGATGCCTTGGCGGGCATCCAGGCCAACACCGGCCGGACCGAGCCGACCGTCATCACCTGATCGCACCGGGCCTGACGTCGGCCCGGACGCTGAGGCCAGAAAGGTGACCCGGCGATGAGCGACCCCGATCTGCGCCACCGCTTCCATCCCAGCATCCTGCGCGAGTATGACATTCGGGGGGTGGTGGGCGAAACCTTGTCCGAGGACGACGCTCGGGCCATCGGCCGCGCCTTTGGCTCGGTGGTGGTGAAGGCGGGGGGCGCCTCGGTCTGTGTCGGGCGCGACGGGCGGTTGAGTTCCCCGGATCTTGAGGCCGCCTTGGTCGAGGGGCTGGCCGGCACGGGGCTGGAGGTGCGCCGCATCGGCGTGGGGCCGACGCCCATGCTGTACTTCGCCGTGCGACACACCGCGGCGGCGGCCGGCATCATGGTGACCGGGTCGCACAATCCGCCGGATCACAACGGCTTCAAGATGCTGCTGGCGCGGCGGCCGTTTTACGGCAAGGACATCGCCCTGCTGGGCCGCATCGCCTCCGCCGGTGCGTTCTTCACCCGAGAGGGGCAGGTGCGCGACGTGCTGGTGTTCCCCGACTATGTGGACCGCCTGCGGGCGGACTGGGACGGCGGTGATCGCCGGCTGACCGTGGTCTGGGATGCCGGCAACGGGGCCGCCGGCGGGGTCATGGCGGCGCTCACGGGGCGTTTGCCGGGGCATCATATCCTGCTCAACGGGGCCATCGATGGGACCTTCCCGGCCCATCACCCGGATCCCACCGAACCCGAAAACATGGTGCAGCTTCAGGAAACCGTCCTGGAACAGGGCGCCGACATCGGCATTGCCTTCGATGGGGACGGCGATCGCATCGGCGTCGTCGACGGGCGCGGGCGCATCCTGTGGGGCGACCACATTCTGCCGATCCTGGCCGAGCCTGTCTTGGCCGCGCACCCCGGGGCGCCGGTCATTGCCGACGTCAAGGCCAGCCAAACCCTGTTCGACCAGATTAGGCGCCTCGGTGGCAAGCCGGTCATGTGGCGCACCGGTCATTCCCTGGTGAAGGCCAAGATGGCCGAACTGAAGGCGCCGCTGGCGGGCGAGATGAGCGGCCACATCTTTTTCGCCGACAAGTATTACGGGTACGACGATGGCTTGTACGCGGCCGTCCGCCTGCTGGGGGTCATCGCCAGTTGGCCCAACGGCGAAACCCTGGCCGATCGCTACGACGTTATGCCGCATCCCCTGAACACCCCGGAACTGCGTTTCCCCTGCCCCGACGAACAGAAGTTCGACATCGTCGAGGCCATCAAGGCCCATCTGATCGAGGAGGGGGCCATCGTCAACGACGTGGATGGGGTGCGGGTGACCACGCCCAAGGGATGGTGGCTGCTGCGCGCCTCCAACACGCAGCCCGTGCTGGTGGCGCGCTGCGAGGCCTCCACGCAGCAGGGGCTCGACGACCTGCGCGCGGAACTGGCGCGCCGCCTGAGCCAGGCCGGCGCCACGATGCCGGTGACGGGGTAGAGGAGAGCCGGGGTGGCGCAGCCCGGGTCCAG
>Ga0126339_10004106_pt1 | contig 10696 bp, 7 predicted proteins | sample OrbTmetagenome_2_FD_92532 | JGI IMG/M metagenome (GOLD analysis project Ga0126339, IMG submission 92532) | Coral microbial communities from Petempiche,Puerto Morelos, Mexico - Orbicella T R C metagenome | ecosystem: Host-associated > Invertebrates > Cnidaria > Coral | place: Petempiche,Puerto...
TATTATTATTATTATTATTATTATTATTATTATATCGATTTTCATGATGACGTTTTTTGACTACAATTACCAGAATGCTTCCCTATCAGAATCCTTCACTTTTGTTTTTGTTTTCCTTCTAACGAGAGGAAAAGAACCAACTCCAGAGAAGGTAAAAGGCCTGCGAGAAACGAAATGAACTCTGGTGTTTGTGACCGTGAGTAACAATGTCGTGCGGGGGCACTTCGCTGGTTCATGATTAAACTTCGTAGCTTTTCCGTTGCTATCAGTGCACGTGCTGGGTCGTACCAGCCGAGTTGTCCAATGATGGAAAATCCACTGGCCACCAAGGAGATGCGTTCATTTTCTAATTAATTATGACGCAACTTGACCGAGGCCTAGTCCAAACTACGCCGGAGTAATTTTGAAAACGGCGTTTTCTCTTTGAAGACACGTCAAGTGTTTTCATCCACACTACTCTGGAGAGATTTGAAAAAGCAACAATCACCGGTCATTTTGGATTTTTGTTTGAGGAAAACTCAGGCAGGGAAATCACGTGATTATCGTGACGTCATCGTTTTCGAAAAGCTTCGACCCGTTTTCATGACGGATTGGTGTAGAAGGTATATATATATAAAAAAATGTATACTTAATTGGCCACTCTCCATTGGGGCTTTTCAGGACCAATGTAAACAAACAATGATAAATAAATATTCAAATAAACATAACTAGGTTAAGAATCCCAACTGACGGGAGGCAGAGCAGTTGGCTATAGGAGAATCTTTGTTTACAATATTTGCCTCATTACCATAAGCGATACAGTTTCTGATGGAGCTACATAGAGATTAATACTGAATATTGAAAGAGCACAGCACGATTAACTGTCCCAAGGAATTTGAGCGCGATGTATTGAATACTTTTTGTGCGACGAGGGTTTAAAAGCTCAAAATTTTACAAGGAATCTATGAGCTCATTAGCGCTTTTGCCACACAGAAATTTTGATGTTTTTGAAAGCCAATTTCTCCTCGAATATTACACCCAAAGAGCCAAAAATTTCACCACTTACCAAGTTTCACAAGCTCTTTAAGTTTTTCTAGTAAAATCGTGTCTAGCATGATGCCTTCTACGCGCAAAGTCGTATGTTAATGAGAAAAATGTAAACAATGACGTCAGCAAAGATTCGCCTATTTACAAGCGTAGCCGAGAAGTTAAACTCGGGGCTACCGAGAGCAACATCAGCTAGCGGTCAGAGCGAGATTTGAACCCGGGACCTACGGATTTCAAATCCGGCGCTCTAACCACTCGACCCCGCTGCCTCCATGGAAGCTTTACAGCTGCGTTTTCAAATTTCTCCGGCTTGGTGTGGATGGGGCCTGAATGATGGAGCGGGAAAAAAAACCTACTTAGATTTAATTAACCTGATATACGGCCCCATGCACTGTGAGAGAGCGAGAGCGATTTTAGTACAATCACTCCTATTTCGAAAAGTTCTGTAACGTCTCACTGAAATTGTATATGGCAAAAAAACCCTATAGCAAATTAAAAACTTATGGACCCGGAAACTGATCACGAGGAGCAAATAAAATTAGCGAAAAACAAAATACGTTTTGACTTGTAGCTTTCAAAAGGTGATTAGGACACCCGCATTTAAAGGTCGTAAAAAATTCGACAATTCATTCTACTGATTTCAAAATTCTTGGTATGGTTTGGTAGCCAGCTCTATGAGCGTCAATTTGATAGTTATATATTACATTGTTCCAGGTTCCCGAGACTTTCTGCCCATCAAGATATTTTTCAAGTATTGCTTTGATAGGCTTAATAACCTTTGCTTCCAACTACCGCAAAATGTAGCGTGAAGTGATGAAATAACGCACGTGGCTAGGTAGTAAATACGGTAAGATTGACCCATCATATCTCTTATGCGAACATGGTGACCTATCTCTTTTATTGTATTTTTCGAAACAGTGCTTGCTAGAGAACATTCAGGCAAGGTTTCAAAAAAATTACACGGTAACTTTATTTCTGAGGAATCATCTTAATATTTCACCAGCAGTTGGCAAATATTGGCTCTGGAAATTACTTCTCCAACCAACAGTACTTTTTTTCAAAATTTGGGGATAAAGTCTAGACGAGTTAATGCCTCGTCCGGCCTCTTGCTAGGTACAGCCCTGCTTTTACTGCGCCTTCCAATAACATGCGGACTCTAAAATTCAAAGCTTAACTGACAAATGCGTTTTTCGCTATCGTCAATCAAATGTTCGGCGGCTCCTCCCAGTTTCTGACTACTGCTGAGCGCGTGGTAATCAAATCGTTGAGCACAGTTCAGTCAACGAAACAGTCAGTGCTCGGCAGTAGTCGGAAGCTGGGAGGAGCCACCGAACATTTGATTGACGGTAGCGAAAAACGCATTTGTCGGTTGAGCTTTGAATTTTAGAGTCCGTATGTTATTGAAAGGCGCAGAAAGAGTTGAGAACAAAACCTGAAGACCTGTTATTCAATTCATGTAGTCTACGTTGAATATACGTAACTAGCTATTACATTTTGCGTTATTACATTGTGCGTCATAAAGTTGTTACATTTTGCGTTGAATACTTTATTACATTTTGCGTCAATGTCATTACATTTTGCGTTAGTATTACATTTTGCAGCGATTGCTATTACATTTTGCGGCGATTATTACAGTTTGCGGCGTAACAACGCCGCATTTTTTACCTCGCACGATTTTCTTTGGGACGCGGGGAGAGGCTGGTCACGAGTTGCCTAGAAACTTTTTTTTAAAACAGTTCAAGAGCAGTTTTGTTTTATTTGCGGTAGAGGACGATATCGAACTTCAAAGTTGCCAGATTACCAGATGAAATAAAAATCAGATAAATCAAATAACGGCCGGACATGGAGAGGACAACCTGCCGGCGGAACCTAAACTAATTCAAGGCGAATATAATATGATCAGTTCTGTTCACAGGAGAAAAAAAGAAAGAACAAGAAGAGAACAAGAGCAATGTTTGGCGTCGTGAATACAGTAATATAAAATGGCTTCAAGGAAGGTAGTCTTGCTACTTTTTCTTTGGGGGTTAGCGGACACTGATGGACACCGACCTTTGGGTGAGCTGGATTAAACACTTCGATTTTTTTCACTTTTCTCAAAGTACGTAACGTACGCCTAAAATACTTCTAGCGATCTTGAAAAATTAAAAATCCCAACAATAAGAATTTTATAACCGTACTAGTTAACAATTGCGTTAATCATAACTGAAGTTGAAACCATAATAGTGAAGATGTTTATTTCTGTTCTTCGATTTGTGACATGCTAGCCTCATGCAGTTATTTCCTATCAGTCCATTTATTTTCTGCGCGTATACCTTTTCGTATATTTGCTATTTCTTGAAAAGATTATCGACATCTCTTTTGATTCCTTTAGTTTTTAGTTTTTTCCTGTTTTTTTTTCTTAAATAAATGAGGATGTCACGCTCAGCGTGCCCTGAAAGTAGACTTGCTATTTTACTATTTTTCGAAGACTTTGTTATGCAGCCGGTGCAAAATTAGACTTTAGAAGTCCGTTGAAATACTTTTTTCACATTGAAATATATGCAAAGCAAATTCACCTGCAGTTTTTAATGGATAACGTGCGCCTATATTTTCTTGACGGAAACCAACACTCAAACATGCAATGTCTGTCAATACAAATTGGGATTGAGATTACTTTCTAGTTGAAAAACGAAAGTTCTTCCAGTTATAGACCATTAAGTATGTGTGTGCTGGCTTATTCTTTAGCATTCTGTTAAGCATTCGCCGACTTTTTTTTGAGTGTAATGTTAAACTTTAAAACTGAGTAACTTAGTGATCTACCCTGCTTTAAATTAAGGTGGCAGCTTATTGTTATTGGTCATTGTGTTTGCCCAAGGCGGTGAAAAACCGTCGTTGTTAAAGCCTAGAGAACTCGGTACTATGATTCTGATCTGCTGTCTTTGTTACATAATGACTTGTTACTAGTGAGTTGAAAATTCGTGACCACTGAATCAGAGATAAGTGGAAAAAATTAAAACAGTCAGTTATCCGACAGCAAAAAGCTGTCAAATTTCAATCGCTTGCTATATAATATAAAACAATAGAAAAAACCCGACAAATTAATGTACTGATTTTAATCATTCGAAGCCATAAGTTAGCCTGGGTGCCAGAGGTTTCATTTTGTTGCATGATCTTTTCTTGGGGAAACATTATTGGGCTTAGATAAAGCGGTTTTCAAAGGACTACCAGGAGTCACTTTATTATATGACTGCTCTATCGCTTTGAGAATGCGTCTTGCTCTGTCTTTCTCGCTCTCTGAGCACTGAAAATGACCCAACAAACTTATATTTACATTTACATGAGTAACCTTTCAAATGCAAAGCAAGCATAGTTTTTTCAGCCAATCAGGAGCAAAACCAAAACCAATTGTGACTTAACGCATTTCCCCCTCAGGTCAAGACACGTATACCATTTGCATGTTTATGCTTGGAGATCTTATCGGTTTTAGTAATATTTGCCTGTGTTCGACTGAACTGACCCTCAACTTCATTTTTTCCGGGAGTGATTGGAACACCGCTTTGTTCTACTGCAATTACGTGTATCAGTCAGTTTGAAACTCAAGTTATCCTGCCATCCTTAGGGAAGTGGACGCAATGGAGCGCATGTTCAGCGACAGATAGCTCTGGGGTTCAGCTGAGAGAGTTTCGATGTAACTACGTACCAGGGTCGTGTACACCGCTACCCGCGCTGACAAGATCGTGTCAAGCTACCCCCTATTCTATTCCCGACACGGCCAACAACTACCAGGAAGGATTGTTCCATGGAAGAAAGAATGAAGTCGCTTTAGTGAAGCATAATTTTAAGGAGCTAATGGTTTCTTCCGAAATAGAATGCGCACTCTATTGTCTGAGAATGCCTGAATGCAGCTCTAGTAATATTGGAATGGAGCAGGACTCAGAACACGGTTTGCTTGTGTGCCAGCTTAACAATGCTACTCTTGATTCTGAGTCAGAGGATTTCATTAGCATTGATGGTTTCAACTACTACAGTGTAACGTCAAGGCAGTCAGGTGATTGAGAAACACTTCGTCTCACTCCAGATTAATTGACAGTAGAGAGGTTAAGCATGACGTTAACGGAAGACGGCAAACGGCAAAGATAACTTCTGATTTTGAGTTCTTTTCTTCTAATCCGTAGATAAAGCACACAAAAATGGAATAACGTCTCTTACTATTCATTGCAAATACAAATAATTTTACTCTACTGTACACACCGCTGAAGAGAGGGCAAAAGTTTCATTTTTGCCGTTTGTCGTTTGCCGTAAACGTCATGCTTAACCTCTCTGATGGCCTTTGTCCGTCTAAAAATTAGTTAAAACAAGACAGTAACATTAAAGTCACGAGTATGTTGTTAAAAGAAAGGCCTTGGTTTGGAAATAAAGGGAAATATAATAAAATAACTATTGTGTCCAGCACAGCAGTTCTGAGAGTGCGTTCAAGGCACTTGTAGAACCGACATTGTGTTGGGCAAGGTTCAAGGGAAATTACAAAAAGAATACCGTTGGTCAGGGGCATGATTATATGTTTCAACCTTTAAAATTTTTTGACCACTTCTAGCAAATAAAAATGCTCTTTGAAGTGACGAACGACTTCTTCCTGTGATCACGAACTCTGGTCGCATAAGCCGCATTGTTTCAATATTTGCTTTACTGATGAAATCTTAGAGAGAACCCTAAATTGTGCACACGGTCACCATTTATTGGTAAAGAAACGTCAAAAGTTCAAGATTCTAATGCCTATTCCCATGGCGCCAATTATTTTGGATACAAGTCGTACCTGACAAAAATGAGAACTTTAATTTTGTTCTTTACTATTTGGATGAGCCGATCATGAAATAGCTATATCACCAGCGACAGCTTGTCTCAACGGACCTTTAAAAATATCTCATGAACTAATCAATCAGCGCCCGCTGTCCCCAAAACAGCAGCATAAGCAGTCAACAAGTTGGCAGCCTGCCTCGTTTCCAACAGCAACCGAGCTTCAAGTAGCCAATCATGCGCTACTTTTCTAGGTTCCCCGCGAAGCTGATTCACCAGCCGCGTTGCTAGCTCCAGATCTCCGCGGCGTAGGTAATACTCTGCGCGCGCCAGAAGATCGAAAGTGTCTGCATTGTCTACGTCTACGAGTTCTCCTTCTTTTTTGGGATCAAATGAATCGAAAATAAGAAAAGATTGAAAATACGACAGTATGTGAGTCCAAGGAGAAGCGCCATTCTCTCCTATCATGGCCACTCGACGGCACCATCTCCGGACCTTGTAAAAGCGACGCGCCACGTGCTCTTCGTTCAACACTCCCCTTGTCACTGCCTCTACAGGCAAAGAGTTGAGGACCACGGAAACCAGTGGATCCTCCGCCGCCGCCTCGTGGATTGCAGTCAGCTGAGGAAGCAGCGGCCCCGGCTGGTCGACACCTTTGTCGATAGCTGTGCTCAGCGACTGACACGCTGCCCACAGATTTTGTGATTGCTTGTTTTGTTTCTCAACAGCAGCTCGGCCTTCAATGACTGCTTCCACGCCTCGTAATTGAGCGAGAGCGCCGGCTAGCTGCGTCTCGAAGGCGTCTTTTTCTGCGTTCAACTTCTGTCGTAAGTCTTCTTGGTACCTAGAGGTTAGTTACACTCTCGCATTAGGAACTCTGAACAGTGATTTGTTTTAATGTAGGTACTCTGTTCCTCTTCCAGGCTATCATTGTGGGGAAAAAAGACTAAGATGAAATTTGGAAGAAGTCAAGATCTGAAAGCTTGCAACAACTTAAATTTTAGTGCCCTAATCTCAGGTCACAAGCATAAACGAAATAATGATCTCTCCAAATGTGTCTTAACTAAAATCCAAAGTCTCCCAACATAATGACCAAAACAACAAATACACACCTTTCCTCTAGTTCAGCTGCCTGCACACGGAGCACCTCTGCTAAGTTATCACTGTAAGCTGCTGCCTGGCGACGCAGCTGCTGACGGAGACTCGCCTCATGTTCTACTGCAAGCTCCGCCTCCTAACAAGACAGGACGTAAGCTTTGTAAGAGTACAGTCATGTAAAATGATACTTTTACGGCCCCTTGTGACCGGACCCAAATCCTCAACTAAGAGGAGGGATTGACAGTGATGACTCTACTGTAATCTACACCATCAATATCCAGGAAAACTAGCCTTTGAATACTTGATTTTTCACCCTAAATATAGATATAAAACAGAGGAACCTCCACTGACAGACACCTCCCGTAAGTCATGGTCCGGCCAAATACAAGCATTACATTTTTTTTTTTTTTTTTACCTATAAGCAGATACGTGGAGGCGCGGTGGCCTCATGGTTAGTGCGCTCGTCTCCGGATCGAGCGGTCGGGGTTCGAGCCCTGGCTGGGGACATTGCGTTGTGTTCTTGGGCAAGACACTTTACCCTCACAGTGCCTCTCTCTACCCAGGTGTATAAATGGGTACCGGCGAATTTAAGGCTGGGGATAACCCTGCAATGGACTAGCATCCCATCCAGGGGGGAGAGGAAATACTCCTATGCTGGTCGCTTCATGCTACAGAAACCAGGAAAAGCTCCGGCCTGATAGGCCACTTGGCCCGTATGGAGACTTAACCTTACCATTTTATAAGCAGATAACTGGTGAATGCACAAGTAATTTAAGTGTTGCAAAGAAGAGGGACAATCCATATTTCTCACCTAGCCTCATTAATTTGTCATCCTCAGAGAGAAAAGCTTGATAATAATAACTTCATAGTAAGCTGTTACTTACCTTCTTTTTCAGGGTAGTTTCAAACTCAGACACCATTCTATCAGCTTCTTGTTTCAGTTTAAGTTCAGTTAACTTGGCATCCTCTTCACGCTGGATTTTAAGGGAGTTCTCCAGCCTCTTTTGCTCTTCAGTCTGGTAACTAGCCAACTCCTGAGTCAGCTGATCAAGTCTCTTACCTGCATATGCCAAAAGGACTGACTCTGATCTGTTAATAAGATTCATTGGAAATCAACTGCATCAGTACATTACCTTGCAGACAAAGCATAGGAATGAAGCCATGAATAGGGTAACACTATCTTGGTGTGCTCTGTAGTGTTCAGAAGGAACGTTCTGACTTGCTTGAGCACTTTAAACATAAATTATTCCTTTTCTTTTTCTTCCAAGTCTCTTTCCCTTTCTGTTTTGATGTGAGTATGTGCCTATTCAGCCCCAAATCAGATTTATGTGCTATTTCCCAGTCTACGATCACGGCATTTTATTGTAAACATTTTCAGTCTTGCAATAAATCTCTTATTAACCAAGCCTACTGGGAGAATATCAGCCCACAGACCTTTTTGTACTGCCCGTGCTGTGCTCAGTCCAAACTGTCAAGACCTTGGGTAGATATTCTCCCAGTACGGCCATGGTGCTTGGTTAATAAGATATAAAGACCAGTGAGACAATTAGAAATAGTTTCCAATAAATATTCTCTCTCTAAACTGGTCTCTCTGTACACATGCTCATCAGTTCAAGCTACAGTTTGGAAGTTTCTAGTAGAATTCTAGTTTAATTAATTTCTTTCAAATACTAATGTTATTAGTATTTGAAGGAAATTTAGTTAGAATTCTCCTAAAATGATTAGATTTTTCTCTCTTGATTTCTATGAGGTTACAGTTGATTCAGCCTTTGCTCTCATCAACTATCACCTCAGAAATCTTGAGCTCATAATCTACCAGTAAATGTTACTAATCACTGCACGAAGCACGGAACTAAAATGTAAGAGGATGTTCAACATGGATGGTTATTCCAGCTGTATACTTTGCTGATTCAACCCTGCATGTTATATGTCTCAAAACTCATTAAGCTGATCAATCTCCTAAACCTACTCAAAAATTTGCATTAATGAAAGTGATGCAAACATTAGCAGGCGAATATTAACGTTAAAAAGTCGACATTTCGGCATCATCATGACACCATTCTCAAGGCAAAGTGAATAAATAATGCAAAGATTTGATTTATATACAGTAAAGCAGCCAATTTGAGGCTACCCTTTGCTTGTTACTTAAGGGTGACAAGTGTCATTTTAAAATTAAGTTTACAAAATGAAACCCTGATGTTATAACCATGTTTCCAGATACACCTGTCCCAATACACATGCATCATAGTATAAAACCAAAGACTAATCTAAATCCTGCCCTTGAGATGTGAGACTCCTTACCTAACATCTTTTTCTTCACCACCCTCCAAAGCTTCTCCTTTCAGCACACCAGGAATAATACCCAGCAGCTCCTTCTTAAGCACCTCTTTGCTCTCCTGTAAGTCTCTCTGATGCTCCTCCAGCACTGCTGCATCTGCTTTAGACCGCTGCATTTCTAATGCTGCCTTCTGTACACTGTAGCTAACTTGAGCTGCTTCCTCTGTTGCAGTTGCACCTGCCTCCTTAGCGCCAGCAACTTCGGCTTCTTTGATGATAGAATGCACTTTTTCTACTTCTTCGTTTACTTTTACCTAGTAAAAAGAAAAGAAAAGTTGTTTCTCAAGATATTTTTAAATAAGGTAACCAGCACATGAGAAAAAAAACCTTATAAACGTCTGTTGTGATGTTTCAAAAAATAACTGACGAAAACTTGTAATACATGTGAGCAAAAAAGACATGCATAAACTGTACCATACCGTTATGCACTGACTGCAGTTGTTGTTATTTCTTTTTTAAATTCAGACAAAGCTACGGAATACTGCAAGCCAAAGATTTCAGCTCCTTAGGAATTTAAGGATTCTGAGCTTTTGAAGATTGTTTAATTACAAACTTCACAAAACACATAAGCACAAACTTGCCATACATTACTAATAACTTGAAACATCAGTCATTAGATGACTGATATTTTGGGCTAGCCATGCCACAACAATCAGGCTATAATTCAGATATTTAATCACCTGTGCAGCTTTAGCAACAGTAACACTGTCAGTGGCCACCTTTTGAGAATTAAGTACCACCTCACTTAGATCCTTCAGACTTCCACTCTGTTTTGTATGAGTGAGTGCAGTCTTCAGCTGTTCCACATGTGCTTTTATGGCTCCCACAGCTTTCTGCTGTGCTTCAATGGCTTCTTGACCAATGACCTTTAACTTTTCTATGGCATCTTTAACCATAAGTGCCATGGCAGTTTGATCCACCATGACCTCAACTTCCTTTTCAGTAAGACTTGTATCCACATCTACATAGAATTCAATGTTCATAGAGCGTTGGTTCAAAAAATTGTATTTCAATTGTACTTCAAAAAAGGTGCCCTCGCATATGCCAAAAATAAGTCAACTTCCACATACACCTGTACTAAGTTTGCAACCTTTTCCATATAACAAGTACATCTTCAGCTCTTCCATCATGAGGATTTAACATTGTACAAGTACAAATCTCTCAGTGTGTGCAAAGAAAGTCCTGTCCGATAGGCTGGGGCTTCCAGATGTTAAGTTGGGCCAGTGGATTCTGTCTGTCACTTTAATGGCTGAGCGAAGTTTTTTGGGAAAAGGTTTGCAGAAATTTGAAATTACAGATCTGAAGTACTGTTGGTAGGAGATCAACCTTTTAGAGTCTATTAATGAGAATTACTATCAGGCTAGTACATCATAGTGAGAGCTTGCACAAAGGGCAAGCCTGAAAATTTGTTTTCTTTGCACCCCGTCACTACAGAATTAATCAAACATTTCACTTTTGACAA
>Ga0126339_10004108_pt1 | contig 10695 bp, 13 predicted proteins | sample OrbTmetagenome_2_FD_92532 | JGI IMG/M metagenome (GOLD analysis project Ga0126339, IMG submission 92532) | Coral microbial communities from Petempiche,Puerto Morelos, Mexico - Orbicella T R C metagenome | ecosystem: Host-associated > Invertebrates > Cnidaria > Coral | place: Petempiche,Puerto...
CAACTCCCTGCTAATGCTGCAAAATCTTCTGATGTCATTCGCCAAGTCAATCTAAAAATGATGGGGTAAGCTGGAACCCCTGATGAAGCAAGAGTAACATCTGCTACTTGAAGAACACTGGTCGTACCATTAAAACGACCTGCTGCTGCTGCTGGTACAACCAAACATGCTGTTGCATCTCGATCATGACGATCTAATTGCAAATTATGATCACGGGCAATTTGAATTAAATCAGCCTCGTTATACTCTTCTATTCCAACATCTATACCTGCCATGATATCAGCCGGATCATATCCCCTTAATTCTGTAACAAAAAATGTTTTTGCTCCCACAGGTGCATCTGTAACCAAAGTTGCATCTATATTTGTTCCCGAAAATCTATAATCTACTGCCATAATTTTATCCTTTAAATGACTTTTTAAACTTTTCTAATTCAGCTAAAGCATTATCAATGCCATCTTCAACCCTTTCGTATGTCCTCTCTTTAATATCTAACCAATCATTTTCATTAGGCTTATATTTATCTTCCTGCTGGAATGACTTATACATAACATCCTCATAATACTCAAACATTTGATCCCAAAAATTAGAAATCCGGTGCTCCGGCGAATTAAATGCAACTTCATGCTTTTTTCTCCACCAATAATCCACCGGAAACTTATAATTCCATTGCTTTACAAAGTCATCAATATCAGCCATCATGATTATTATACATCACCATCCAATTTCAGTAAATCTTGAATTTCCTTCCACCAAGGCAAAAAATCATTAAGATATGTTTCGCGTATACGGTTATAGTCTTCCAATCCTAAATCGGTAAAGTTTTCAGCTTTTAAATCATCAAAGAATTCCTTTGGCATTAACACACGTAAATGCGCTTCAATATCAATCATATCAGCAGCATGTTGAGCACTCATAGTGTTTGTTTTTATAACAGCGCTATAAACGCCTTTACCAAATAATTGCTTATTGACTTCAATGTCATAAAATTGTCCAACAGAAGGCGGTTTAATCACATATTCATTATCACCTTTACTAGTTGTAAAAGTTATTTTTAATGGTTGTATCATTGTACGAAAGTTACTGGTTCTAAATATCGACCAGAAGTAGTTAAACTTGCAATACCACCTTCGGCCAATGTAAATGATTGATTATCGATAAAGCATTCACGCAAAATAGCAACTGTTTGACCTGCACGATCAATCTCCGTTACTAATTTAGTGTTAGGATCAAGTGTCGTTGCTGTACGACTGTAAAAAGTAATTGAAAATGGAAATTCACCTAACGTCAGTGTATTCTTGAAAGGTTCAACTCCACCAAAACGATTGATCATTTCAACTACTTCAGGTTCATCGAAACTAATAAAGAAAAAGTCAGTCGTAAATGTACAGGTATACATTGTTGCTGGTACTTCTTGCTTTGTTAAATTTCCTAACCCTTGTACATCTGCCCGATTAATGTTCTCAGTGAAACTAATGTTTCGGATATAACCGGCAGGTTTAGCATTAATAGTTATAAAGGCTTTGGGAGCCGTAAATGTTCTGGTTGCCATACTATATCATATTATGAGAACAAGAAGCCTGTAAAAAACAGCTTATTAATCTCGTTATTAACAACTAAAGCATATGTTACAAAATAGGCGTCGGCTTGACGTGTAACGGTCACCTCACGATAATTCAATAATAGATTATCAAGATCCGGCACTGCCAATCGACTTTCTAAATATGTTTCCACAAAATTCCTGATGATGCCAGGCGATAAAGTATTGACATTAACACCTAATTCATCATTTAACAAACTGGTTTCAGCATTGACTATTAATTCCATATTAACCTGAGCCACCACACGCTTAAATGAGATTTGATGCGATTGACCCATATTATTAAATATGACCTTATTATCCTGTAAGGTATTTACACCCTGAAGAACTACTATGCGATTAAGGAATTGATTGAAGAAGGATACTAATAATCCAGCATCTAAAGCTCGATCTCGTTGACGATCTGTTAAATTATGGCTTAACATATCTACGCCAAGTGTTTTATTAGTCACTGGTACCTGTGGTGGTCTTCCTGCTGTACGACCAAGGACATAAGCAGTGTGTGTCAAAGAATTAAATACTCTAAATCCACTCGCTACTGATTGTGAAGCAAAACCAACATTACCATGTACAGCTACGACAAAATCCCTGTTAAAACCTTGAGCCGCAGTAATCGATCCAGTGAAGTCCGATTCAACATTACCAGTACCTACAAATAATTGACGTTCATATCTTGAATTATTTAAAATCCAATTAATGATAGTCGTTACCATTGAATTTTGATGTACATCAGTACCTGTAATATCGACTAAAATAAAACTAAACAACTCATCTTGTACAGCTGTTAATAATTCTGTCAATCGTTGAGCTAAATAAGTCTCGGTTCCACCAACTGCGAAATTATAAGTGCTTGTTGTAATATCAGTTGAAGTCACTGAACCATCCCCATTTATTGCATTTGTACTAAGAGGACTAAAAAATTGCCCAAATTGGGAATTGGTGTTACTCCAATCAATCAACGTTTGTATATTGTTAAATTCAGGACTTTCAGCCAATAAGCGCGGTTCAGCAATGTCTCTGCCTATTTCATTAAAAGCTATACCATCGGTGTGATTACCTGTCCAGGTGCCTACATAAACACGCATTATCCACCTTGTGCTATCAATTACACCTTCAGTAAATTGAAATGCATAACCTTTTACCAACTCAGTACCATTTACACCCCCAGCTAAATTAGTAGCGGTTGCTGTTGCAGCTCCTGTTACTGTTACAGTAACAGTATTTCCATTATCATCATCACCGCGATTAGCAATATTTGTAAATGTAAAGCCATCTGTAGTGGTAGCGATTAAGTTACTTAAATTACGTGCTTGTAAATCAGTAATCAACCCATCTCTTACAGTTGCTATATTATCACTGGCCTGATTTGTATATGTAGCAATTGTAACAGAATTTAAGACCAATGTGATTGAATCACCTGTTGCTCCTGCATTTGTAATTGTTAATGTAGATTGTGCCCTTGTCTCATTCAACTCACCATTGCCAATAAATCCCTCATCACGTGTCTTAAAAGCAAAAGTACCACCATTGGAACCACCGCCTGTTGCTGTAAAAGTCATTGTTGCCGCTACTGTAGTAGCAGCTTTAGCATGTAATACTTCACTTGCTCCAAGTGCGGCTGTATTCACATCAGGACGAAACAGACCATTAGAAACTGGCCATAAAGGACCTCCTTTTAAGAAGAATTGATAATCTTCTACATTATTAAAACGATATACTGCATCTTTTCCTGTAGCTAATTCTCCGTTAATACCGGCACCACCACCCCATTTACCGCCACTCGTTCCGGTATCTATAACAAGTATTCGGCCATAATCTAAATTTAAAGGGGCATTTCTCTGACCTGCTACTATTGTTGCATATGCACCAGGTTGCTTGATCAAACGACCATTAAAGAAAAATTCTGTTGCCATCTTTTCACAAATAGATGGTTCATAGCGAAAAACAGATGTATAAATTTAAACAATAATTTACTAATAATAAAGTCAGTACAATGATTATTGAGCCTGTATCGTTGGATCCCTGAAATTAATTACATTACATAGTGTGCTCCGCTGAATACCCGGCACAGTATTTTCAAATTGCACTGTTAAATCAATAGATTTTATATATAATGGATATGGCACTAATTCATTGTTAGCCAATAATTCTTTCAATCCGAAATCAAAAAGATCGAAAAGCTGTGTGTGTAATGTTTCCCAAGCTCCTAACAGCAATGTATATATGACCTCGGCAATCAATATTGTTTCAAGCGGATTATCAGATGTTATTACATATTCATAATTAGCCTTCTTAGTATCTCTATATTCTGCTGAATAAACATTGTTTGGAAAATTTACACGACTACCAAATAAACCTCCAACAGCATTATAATCACCTTTCACTCGCGCTGGTTCTCTTACATGTATAGTCGGAGTTGGTGCGATATCCTTTGTAAACATTAATCTGGTTTCAATCTTACGACTTGATGTGCTTGTTCTCAGAAAAATATTTTTACCTTCCTCGAAAAAATCAAATCCATCCAACCGATTACCATCCAAAACACGAAACAAAAAAGAATTGGATTCACTTGTTTGACTTTCAAAATCAACACGCACATACTCAATTAATCCATCAAGTAATGATTTTAGTTTAACTACTGGTATTAGTGTGGCCATTATCTGCTTGCTAAAAATTTATTAATTTCTGCATCTACAATTGTATCTACGTGAGGCGTTAATGAAGCTAACGCCCTCAACATCAAATGACGTGGTTGAAACCCCTGATGTATCCAGCTAAAAGGATCACTATTATCACTCACGCGCCTGAAAGTCTGATAAACACCACTTTTCTTCTTAGCGGTGCCTGTTTCAATTCTCCTTATGCCTGCAAAAATGCTAACTTTGTGTTTATACTGAGGTACCGAATGAAAAACATTATCTATTTTTCTATTTATACCATGTCTTATTTTTGCATCCCGATTTTTCTTTGGCAATGCAGCTATGGGAACAGCAGCCCCCGCTGCTTTTTTTGCAGCTCTGATAACTCCAGCAGGTGCAACGCCGCCTGTGAATGCAGGACTAAAAGCAGCCGCTTTACTTGTAGCAAAACGAAATGGCACATCAATATACCAATTACCTCCAATAGATGTTTTTCGCTTTTGACTTTTACGCAATCCAGCTTTAATATCAAATGCACTTGCTCCATCTTCCAACATCAAGGCTAACTTGCTCTTTCTACTTGTTAAAGCAATTATAGCTGTATAGTCATCCGGTCTTTCAATTTCAATGCCTCGCCGATATTCTGCTTTAGTTCGATTTAATTTCATATCAATCCACATATCCCATCGTTGATTGTATTCAGCAACCAATCGATCTAATATATTATTACTCAAATCTTTTGCTTCTTGCAATATAAGATTGAAGTCATTAGATACATCTGATATGTCAATATTAAGTTTAATCACTTCTACAAATTTGTAAAACTCTACAGCTTCGGTTATTCATTATAAAGGTGATTTCAGCTATTTTGGCATTTTTAGCACGAACAATTTTTTCACCCTCTTGATTAGTGTTATCATCACGATAAAAAATACGATAATAATTCATTTGAAATCATCAATTTTTTCTATTGAACGTATTGAACATCTCGGATTTTTTTCTAAAAAAAATTCCTTGGCTTCATCTTCATCCTTAGCATAAATTGGTTCCACATCTTTATAATCAGGATTCGGCCCACGATAATAAATCATGTATTTATGCATAGCTGTTATTTTGCGTCCCTGTTCCGTCATAATTCGGTATTTCTGCTAATAATAAATGCGAACGTCTGGCAATAGCATTAACAGGTAAATCAATCCTCGTCAACCGCCCATCCGTATCAATGATATTACTTGCTCGTATTTCATGAGGTATATCAATCACATTATATTGCACTTCATGACGATATCTAACCGCCACTACCTCATTGAAATTAGTGGGTTTATTGGCAATATTTAAATTTAAAATATATCGATTAGTAGTGTTAATAGCATATTGACTGGTTGGTATTCTAATTAAAGCATTAGCACTCCCATTAAAAACCCAAACATCTAATATTTCTAAAGGTCGATAAACTAAAAATACGAAGTCCTGATTATTCGGGGCGCCTGAATTGCGAATTGTCAAGACTTCGCTGTGAAATCCTGTTTTATCTTTAAACGTTATTTTATCGTAAAAGCTAAGATTCTCCGTCAAGTCATCACGCACTGAAATACTAATGTTACCTATTAATTCAGGTGACCATTCTTTATATCGCGTATCCCTGTTTATACTTGTGGTTAAAGCTCGTGTCTCAAGTGGATTAATAAAGAAAAAACCAACACCATGACAATTAGTACAACTTGATAAAGCATTTTTTATTTGTCCCTCGCATGGACATCTCACTGCTTTTTCTATAAATACCCGATATCCTTTTAACCATACAGCAGCATCAAAATCTCTCCTACGAAATTCAATTGTTGGCTGTTGTGCCAAATTTGGAGGAGTCGCTTGTATAGGATTTTGTCGAGCCATTATACTACAGTAAAGTTTATACGCTTGTAAGTGCCTTGCAAACGTTCCAAAGTCTCTTTAATTTCCTTACCATAATTGATGATTCGAGCGCCATAACCAGCATTTGTTGCACTTGATGTACTATCTATCTGCTGAGATAATCCATCAATTGATAAACTTTGTCGCGCAATACCTGCACCTAATATCAAATCACCCGCAATATTAAAAAGTGGTATGGAAGCTAATTTACCAATCACATTAATAATATCATATGGTATGTCATCAATCGCATAACCGGTTTCATATTGCATTGTCCAATAATGCGGTATTTGAGCATATCGTTGTAATCCTAAATAAGCAGTAATACCAGTTAATACCACATCAAAATTTCCAGTCGTTGAGGATACACCATTAGGCACGACACTAATCCCTTTGATATAATCAGCCTGGTTACCTTCATGTGTTAATAACCATTCAGGTGGATATATTATCTGTTCTATTTTATTCAACAAACCAATCAATGTCAATGGTATTCTAACCGGATATGTTGGCTGTAATAGCGGAAATTGCTGATAATAGTCATCACGATAATAATTTTGTGTTTCTGTTACCAGCTGACGATTAATACGAATATTTAAATATCGTTCTATTTCAGCCTGCGCTGCCTCAATATAAAAACGAATTGTTTCTTGTGGAAAATCAGTACCATCTTCATCTTCAATCGTAATCCCATAAAAATATATCGTCATAAGTTCATCGGGGCTTATAATTAAACCTGTATTTTTACGATATTTTATGGTTAATTGAAGTTGTGCCATTACAATTTAAATGTAGTTTCTATGATAGCATCTACCCATGATTTTTTTGCTGATTTCTTTTTAACTAACTCAAGAGGAACATTTAAATCAGAAGCAATTATTTTCAAATCCTCAATTGCCCTTGCTTCCAATTGTTTCCGATAATCTTCTTCGGTTTTAAACTCCATTTCAACTTTTACAGATTCTTGTTTCGGCTCTTGATCTTTTTTAGCAAGAATTGCAAACTTTTCCTGTAATTCCTCATGCCTTCTTTTCCATTCCTTCAATTCACCCTCCAATTCAGCAATTTTCTGATCTTTACTTTTAATGATCATATTTAGCTTAACTATGCGCTCAGCTTGTTCCTCATATTTCGTTTGGTCAAATACATGAATTTCTGGACCTTGTGTTTCTATTTTCACCTTACCTTTTGGAAAAAAATGAGGAAATTGCTCTATCATAAATTGACCTAATTCATCTGATACATCAGCAATATTGTTTTTGAAAACAACCTCTTCATTATTTACATTAACACAAATGTCACTATATTCTTGACCTACTGCTTCTACTTTCATAAATAAAAAGTTTAAAAAAGGGGATTATATAATCCCCTTCCATAGTTAAGGGTTACATTAAGTGGTCACATTTCTACGACCAATATTTACTATTCTGGAAATTTTACCAGGTTGATAAAGAACAGGCGAACCATAATTGAGAACAGCAAAACGTCTACTAGGAGAAGTAATTGCGAAATCCATTCTCATTAATGGTGCCAATTGTAAATATTCCCAAATTTGATTATTACTTGTATACACAATTGCACTGTGTGAATTAGGTACGAAACGGTTTCTATCACGTACTAAAGTGGCAGCCGCGCCATCATAACCAGCTGCTAATTCAGAAGTACTCACTTCAAACAATGGATAATATCTGATATTTGTACGCGGAGTAGCACCTGATTCAGAACGATAAATCACATAGGACTCAGTGGTATAGTTACCAGCAGTGGCACTAAATTGTATATCAACTGATTGTGTAGCTGTTACCGCTTGAGTTGCTGTATTAATAGCCAATGGTGCACTTTCACCATAACGGTTTTTAGCTGTCACTATGTAGAACACATTACCAGCATAGGCAGTTCCCCATTCTGTTTTGGTATCAGTATTAACAGCAATAGGAGTACCACCAATAGTCGGTGTTGGAGGCGCTTTATCCGATGTAGCTGCACGGTTATAAGCAATAGGAGTGCGACGATCAAAAAAGATGTCATTATGCACACTGATCTTACCAAACTGAGTGGCAATTGTGTTAACACTTTGACCCATTTGAGCACCTTCGGTTCCTGTTACACCCGTACCAATAAGTACACGCTTACTATCGTGGAATTGCTTAACGTAATCATTAAACACTATAGGGTTAGACATGATTTCTGTTACCAAGCCAAAACGATCATTGACCACTGCATTTGCAGCATCCTCAACATGCACGTCTGATAAAACATTACCGTTTGCATTAATAATAGCCGGATCAGCAAAATAACCATCTAATAATTGTTCTGATGTCTTACCAGCATTAGCTGAAACAATCTCATTAATCCCTAATAAGTGTTGACGAAAAATACCATCAAACTGAACCGCTGTTTTAGAACTATCAAAATCAGTTAAAGCACTATCGATTTGTGTTAGCAGCTTAATTGTTTTGTTTTGTATCTCACGTGAGTACATATTTAAACCGTCAGCTGTCTTAACTAATGTAGATGGGTGAGTAACCTGACCTCCAATTCCTAAGAATTTTAAGATTACAGATTTACGTCTGTATTGTGAATCTGTGAATTGAGGCGTTTCACCTTCTAAATTCGCAATACCCACATCATCACCATAGCGGTACAATTGGTTGTATTCATGAACCGTATTGTATACACGCATTTTTGGTAATTTTTTCCAAAAGACAAGGTGTGATTCTCGGTTTTCAAGAATCTTCACCACAGGATCCAAACTTTCTACTTTAAGACCCGGACCATTATGAATTTCATCATTGTAGTCACGACCTGTTTCCAGACCGGCTTCCATGGCCTTAATAATGTCTTGAGCATTTTCATTCATGAATGTTTGCTCATCAGACGTTAGACCGTTGTAATTATATAAATCAGTCATGATTTCTTACATTTTTTATAGGGTTACTTTACCAATTTGACATTGTGCTTATCATAGAGCAGTCGTGAAGTTGCTTCACTAGGTGCTATGCCAGCAGTTGCATATTGGAGAATATCATCATCAACCTGAGCTTTTTCGATATCATCAAGCCCAGCTTTAGCTTTTTCAAGTTCATTTATAATTTGACTTCGATGCATTCCAACGTGATAAATTTTCTTACCATCGTCATCTTTCACACCGCCTTTTTCTATGTAAGCTTGATAATTTACAGATTTAGGCGCTGGCGTTTCTTTACCAATCTTATCCATATCTGCTTTCAATTGTCCAAACTGTTCAGTTAAGGTTGTCAAACTCTTTTCAAGAGACTCATTTTTACCTAATAAGTCTTGATTAGCTTTTTCTAAAGTTTCGTTTTTAGAATTTAACCCATCAAGCTTATTATTAAAGGCTTTTTCAAGTTGATCAACATGTTCCTTTTCTGCTTTGCTCATTCCAGTATCTTTCATACCTTGAGTCTCTTTCCATGCCAAGCCTTTATTCATGTCCATATCACCCTTATTCATATTCATTTTGGCCTTGTACATCTTCATATTTTTTTTCATCTCATCAGCAGAAGACATCATCTTGCCATATGCTTTCTCCATATCTTTATCCTGATCCTCTTTGTAATCAGCTTTTTCCATGAATGAAGACAACATTTCGTTAGCTTTTTCAATACCTTCAATAGCTTTCATAATGGTTGTTCTAACCATTTCCCATGATGCGGAATCAGCCATTGTCTGATTGATCGGTCCCGTACCAGATCCCAAACCTGGACTTTTGTCAGTAAAAGGCATGCGTTCCATCGCTGAGCCTTCACCTTTTTCAATGTCCACTTTGATAACCCCTTTTTCAATTCCTTCTTTGATCTCATCTTCAGTAAGAAATTGCTTTAGTTTATCGAGTAATTCATTATTAGCACTCATCGCTTAAATGTTTAATTGGTTACTTATTTATTCGGTCAAATAAATGACCTCTTTCATCTTATTTATAATTCCATCGAAAATTTCCTTACTTATAAATCCCTGTCTATAAGCTTTGTATATATAATCCCAATCACGTAAATTATATACTCTTGGACTCAAAGATTCACGAGCTAACGTCTGGTGCGCATGAGCAGCTTTTTGCGCATTTTTCTTTATTACAATAGAAAAGTCTCTGTTTACTCGTACCTTACTTCCATCTTCAGATTCATATTCAAGAAGGTATGTTTCACCATTAACCGAATCAATACTGAAAGCAGGTTCTATAAAATCCTTTTTTTGTTCTCCTTTAGCAATATCAACATAGGTATTTGCATTAACAGGACTTGGCGTTATAGCAACACCAGTGATCATGGCTTTTGTTATGCGTTTTGGATTCCCTGGATCGCGTTCTAACGCCCGACCCTCTATGCTCCATCCTAAACGACGTTTACTCTTTGCCTTTTTTAAAGTATCAGCTAAATTGTAAACGCTCTTAGCTAATTCTGTGTTATATAACTTACCTTCAATATATAACTTACCATCCTTAGTCACATGAGCTGTATCCGGCTCACCAATTATTTTAGCTGCATCACTTTTAGCTAAATGATTATAATTAATGAACCCATAACG